>QWCT01000071.1_pt1 | contig 130878 bp, 109 predicted proteins | sample 1972681 | NCBI WGS metagenome assembly QWCT01 (sample SAMN09866701, study PRJNA288562) | Human oral metagenome isolate pre3_saliva, whole genome shotgun sequencing... | isolation source: mouth | host: Homo sapiens | place: USA: California
ATCCTTCGCTTTTGTTGCGTTGAACACTTAGAAAGTCCTGAAGTGCCTGTATCACAGCGGCAGAAACACTTCCGGCGTACTTGGCAGCATCATCAAATAAATGTAGGTCTGCTTCTGCAACATAAATATTTTTTGTGGGCATAACCATACCTCCTTATTTTTTTGTAACTTGTATCTGAAGTTTAGTATCTATATAACTATGAACATAGTTATAATCATATAGAGCTATTTTGTCAAGATAGACTTTCTTTCCATCATTATGATGTTGAAGACTGTGATTCTTCACTGATACTGGGAGCCTAATATCAAAATGCAATATACTAAGTTCTTCGTTTTTGCACCTTTTACACCTTCAGTAAAGTATCTACTATCTTGTTGCATAAATTGATTCGTAGTATTCCAGTTATAAACATTTCCCTTAATTGATTTTGCTCTATAAGTTTCCTTGGCAGCTACTAATGAAGGATTTTCAGGTATTGCCCCTCAATTCAATTTGCGACTTTAATCTAAGCTCGAGAAAGCACCACAGCGCATTCCACATGCTTGGTGTGAGGGAACATGTCCACAGGCGTCACGCGCTCAATGGCAAATCCACTGTCGAGAAGAACTTTGAGGTCCCTAGCCTGCGTCACAACGTTGCAGCTCACATACACGATTTTCTTCTGAGCTAGCTGGGCAGTTGCCTTGAGGAAGGTGGGCGTGGAACCAGCGCGAGGCGGGTCAAGAATAATAACGTCAAAGTTCTGACCTTCTTTTGCTAAAGCTTGCATGTAGCGAGTGGCATCGTCGCAGATAAACTCAGCATCAAGTTTATTGTTTCGAGCGTTTCTGCGAGCCATCTGAATATTGTTTTCAACCTGATCAACACCAGTGAGCAAGAGGTTGATGCCCTGAGCTTCGGCGGCGTGAGCCAAGCAAAGTCCAATGGTTCCCGTGCCACAGTAGGCGTCAAGAACTCGCAGGTTGCTGGCTTGCGCGGAAGTGACTGTCTGAGTGGAAGCGCCGGTCAACGCAGCGCTGGCCTGCGCGTCGCCGGTCTGCTCGGAGTCAGCAAGCGCGCCGTCGATGGCCAGCTGGTAGAGCACCTCAGTTTGCTGGGGGTTTGTCTGGTAGAAACTGGTTGGGCCAATCTCAAACGTGCAGCCCAAAAGCTTGTCGCTCATGGATGTTGAGCCCCAAAGTAGACGGGTTTCTCGCCCTAAGATTGCGTTGGTGCGCTTCTGGTTGACGTTCAAGAAGATGCTGGTCAGCTCGGGATGTGCCTTGCGAAGTGCGGCAATAAACTCCTGCTCATGGGGTAGATGTTGGCCGTTGACCACCAGCACCAGCATGACGTCATCGGTGGCATATCCGCAGCGAACTACGCTGTGGCGCAGCGCTCCCTTGCCGCGATCTTCCTGGTAAGCATGGATGTTGAACTGGCCGGCAAGATAGGCCACGTCGTTGAGGATAGTACGAGCTCGACCGTCCTCTACCAGGCATTCCTTTGAGGCAATAATTTTGTGCGTTCCGCTTGCGTAAAAACCAGAGCGAACCGCGCGCCCTTTGCCTGGTGCAAATGGCGTTGCTGCCTTGTGACGATACGCCAGAGGCTCGTCCATTCCGCGGATGGGCTCGATAGTTACGTTATTGATGTTTGCCAGCGGGGCGAGAAGTTCCTCTACCTGCGCTTGCTTGCGCTTAAGTTGGATAGGATAGGGGACCGAAAGCCATTCACAGCCTCCGCAGCTACGCGCAATAGAGCATGTTGGTGTCTTGTATCCCATAGTTCCTCTCCAAATCTTGGGTTACTACTATACCGTTTGCGGGCTTAAATGGCACGTTGAGGGGATTGTTGTGTCTAATATGTTTCATTTTTTGTATCGTTTCCCGTTTATCTAAAAAACCGTTAAGCTAACAGGCACAGTATTTTGGCGAGACAAAAGAGGTGGACTATGGCTCTCATCAGCAAAATTGGTATTATCGGCGCTAATCACGTAGGCGCACACGTCGCAAACGCCCTGCTTTACCAGGGACTTGCTACTGAGCTCTATATTAGCGACACAAATGAGGTCCTCTGCAAGGCTCAGGTAAACGACCTGCTGGACGCAATGCCATTTTATCCACACCCTGCTCGCGTCTTTGAGCTTGATGACCGTTACGAGGAGCTTGCTGGCTGCGACATTATCGTTAATGCTGCTGGCCACATTGAGGCTGCAGCAGCTAGTCGTGATGGTGAGCTCTTCGTCACCACTGACGAGGCAAAGAAGTTTGCCAAGCGCATTGCAGACGCTGGCTTCGATGGCGTTTGGGTCAACATCGCAAACCCATGCGACGTTGTTACCACCGAGCTTCAGTATCTGACCGGCGCCGATCCAAATAAGGTCATCGGCTCCGGCACCACGCTGGACTCCGCTCGACTCCGCCACGCGCTTTCTGTTGCTACCGGCTATCCTGCATCGTGCATCAACGGCTGGATGCTGGGCGAGCATGGCAACGGTATGTTCGCTTGCTGGTCACACGTGGCTATTGCTTGCCTCACTCTCGATGAAGTTGCAGCTCAGACGGGCAAGACCTTTGATCTTCCAGAGCTTGAGCAGGCTGCTCGTATGGGCGGATACGTTACCTACAGTGGCAAGCAGTGCACCGAGTACTCCATTGCAAACGGCGCTGTCGAGGTCATTAAGGCTATTGTCCACGATACCAAGCTGATTACGCCAGTCTCCACGTTGCTCAACGACGTGTATGGCGTTTCCGGCTTCTACTCTTCACTTCCTGCAGTTATCGGTGCCAATGGTGTCGAGAAGGTCTTTGTGCCCGAGCTTTCCGACTCCGAGATTGAGGCATGGCGTAAGTCTTGCGAGCATGTCAAGGGCAACATTGAGCAGCTTGGCTGGCTTGAGGTAGACGCTCGCATTGACTAGCGTGCCGCGAGGCTGCGGGCTGCGACCAGGCAATAGTGCACACCGAACACACCTTGGGGGCTTCTCCCGAGGTGTGTTTTTGTGCGTTCAAGCTGCCTCTCTCCATTTTTTGATCGGCTCTGATTGCGAGCCTGAAAAGCTCATCATGTCTGAGTAAAACAGCTCAGACATGGCGAGCAAAACCGGCAAATAGCTCAGACTTGGTGCACTTTTCCGGCAAATCGTTCAGACATGGCGAGAAAATCAGGCTCCATAAGAGTGCTCATGAAACTAACCTCGGATTCAAAAGTCACGTCACGAAAGGTCCGCCTGAAAAGTGCAAAGAATCTGTGTTTGGGACACAGATTCTTTGATGAAATCAGGCAGAATCCACCGATTCTTTGATGTTTTCAGGCAAAAGTTACAGAATCTTTGCAGAAGTCAGGCGCGCTTGATGTAAGCCTTGCGATTCAGCTGCAATTCTCGAAGAGAAGAACTTCTCGCCTTGCGTATCACACACGGTCAAGCGCACGGTCAGGCGCGCTTGGTCCAGGCTCTACAGGTCAACTGGCATTTCAATGCACGCGACCAGACATGCTCCTGAGTGCGCAACGCATGCAGAAAAACCACCGCCTTACCTGCGATTTTTGAACAACATTTAAATAAAAATTTCTATTGACTTGTAATCAATGTGATATCACAATGATGCCAACATGAAGCTCATTGTCACAAAGGAGATCTTATGAGCACCGAGAAAATCATTAAGTCCAAGAGTGGTTGGCTGTTCCTGCTGATTACCATTGCTCTTTTTGCAGTTGCAGCCCTGTTTTTGGCTAATTTTGTACTCAGCGCTATCGCTGCAGACAGAAATCCTCGCCTGGACCCATCGTTCCCAAGCATCATTGGTGCGCTGGTATTCTTCTTTGCAGGTTTGTTTGTTTCGAGCGGACTATTCAGTCTTCAGCCTGGTCAGGCAAAGGTTTGCGTGCTGTTTGGTAAGTATATTGGCACCGTTAAGGACGAGGGCCTTCGTTGGGCAAATCCTTACTACGCCAAGACTCTTTCTACAAACCTGGGTGACCTCTCTTCTCTCGCTGCAGGCGTTACTCCCAGTGTAAACGTGCACACCTCCATCATTTCCACCCGTGCTCGCACGCTGAACGGCGAAGTTCTCAAGGTCAACGACCGTATGGGTAACCCAATCGAGATCGCCGAGGTTGTTGTTTGGCGCGTGAGCGATACCGCAAAGGCCCTCTTTGACGTCGACGACTACGACAGCTACGTTACTATGCAGGCAGAGACCGCTCTTAGGCACGTCGCGAGCATCTACAGCTACGACCACATGGAGGACGAGTCCGAGTCCAACACCGCAATTACTCTGCGTTCCAACATCGAGGAGGTCTCCGAGGCGCTTCAGTCCGAGCTGAGCCGCAACCTTTCCGTCGCTGGTATCACCGTTGACGACGCTCGCCTCACGCACCTGTCCTACGCTCCTGAGATTGCGCAGGCAATGCTCCGCCGCCAGCAGGCAGAGGCAATCATCGCTGCACGTAAAAAGATCGTCGAGGGTGCCGTTTCCATGGTTGACATGGCTCTTACCCAGCTTTCCGAGAATGGCGTTGTTGAGTTTGACGAGGACCGCAAGGCCGTCATGGCCTCCAACCTTATGGTTGTTCTCTGTGGTGAGTCCGAGGCTCAGCCTGTGCTTAATACCGGTTCCTTGCAGCAGTAAAGCATGGCGAGAAACCCATGGCACCTCGCAAACAATATCCACTTCGTGTAGCTCCAGAAGTTTGGGAGGCAGTTGAACGCTGGGCGCAAGATGACATGCGTTCAACCAACGCTCAGGTAGAATGGATACTTCGCGATGCCCTAAGAAGAGCAAAGCGAGCTCCAAAAGCTCAAGACACTCGTGTGAACAAGATAGATAACTTGGAAGAAGGAAACTAACATGGCCGACAACATCCCACAGCCACCTGTTCCTAACGCTCCCGTACCTCCTGCTGCACCCGCAGCTCCCGCCGCTACGCCTACTGTGCCTGCAGCTTCTGCTGCACCGGCCCCAGCCCCAGCTCCAGCGGCTCCTGGCGAGGTTGTTCCCGTGTTGAGCGTCCAGCACTTTACCAAGAAGTATGGCTCTAAGGTGGCCGTTTCTGATCTTTCGCTCGACGTTATGCCTGGCGACATCTACGGTTTTATCGGCCACAACGGCGCAGGTAAGACAACGCTTATCAAGTCCATCGTTGGCGCTCAGCCATTTGAGGGCGGCGTCATCTTTGTGGATTCAAAGAATGTGCTGGTTGACCCTGTTGGCTCAAAGCAGGTCATCGCTTACGTCCCAGATAACCCAGACATTTACGAGTTCATGAGCGGCATTAAGTACCTCAATTACGTCTGCGACATCTTTGGCGTTCCTGCGGAGAACCGCGTCGAGCGCATTACTACGCTGGCCAACCGCTTGGGCATCACTGATTCCCTGGCAAACGCTATTGGTAGCTACTCTCACGGTATGAAGCAGAAGCTGGTTCTGATTTCCGCCCTGCTCCACGAGCCAAAACTCATTATTTTGGACGAGCCATTCGTTGGCCTAGACCCAGCAGCAAGCTTCGAGCTGAAGAAGATGCTGCACGAGCTTGCCGACCGCGGATCTGCCGTGTTCTTCTCGTCACATGTTCTTGAGGTTGTCGAGAAACTCTGCAATAAAATTGCAATTATTCGTCAGGGCAAGCTTCTTGCCGCAGGTAAAACGGACGAGATTCGAGGCAATGCTTCTCTTGAGGAAGTCTTCCTTGGTCTTGAGGCTGGCGCGCCTGGCGTTTCTGCCGAGATTGCTCAGGATATGGCCACCACAAAGGACGGCGCCGCTGTTCAGCCAGTCATTCCTGGCGCGCCCGTAGCGGCTGCACCTGCTGCACCTGCTGCACCCGCAGCACCTGCAGCACCTGCGGCTCCCGCAGCACCAGCCGCACCTGCAGCACCTGCAGCACCTGCAGCACCAGCCGCGCCCGCAGTACCCGCCGCACCTGCAGCTCCAGCTGCGCCCGCAGCACCCGCAGCACCCGCAGCACCTGCAGTACCCGCCACGCCTGCAGCTCCAGCTGCGCCCGCAGCACCCGCAGCTCCAACTGTACCCGGAGCACCAGTTCCTCCAGGTGCTCCAGTTCCTCCCTCCTTCCCTAAGGAGAACTAGTCATGGCAAACAACGTTCCACAGGCTCCTCAGCGCCCCGATGTGCCTGAGCAGAACCTGCAACTCTCAGGAGATGTCTTTATTCCAGCTCAAGTAAGTGCTGGTCAAGTTCCTGTTCTCGATCGCTCTGAGCTCAAACTGCCTTCCAATCTCAAAGTGTTCTGGATGCTGCTTAAGGTTCAGATCACCATGATTTGGACTACGCAGGTTATAGGTGCTCGAAAGAATTTTGAGAAAAAGGTTGGCGCAAACGCTCTGCCTATTGTCGGTGGTATTTTTGTAGTTGTTGGCACGCTCTTCATGATGGTTTACATTTACGGCATTGCGACAACTCTAGCCATTGCTGGCTTCACAAGGCTGCTTCCTCTGGCAGGAATTCTTGTTGGCGCTCTACCTGGTATTATTTTGACGTTTGTAAAGGCCAATGGCGTGCTTTTTGCGTACAAGGATTACGACTTTATCATGTCGCTTCCAATCAAAAAGAGCACCATTATTTATTCTCGCGTAGCAGCTCTGTATGCTGCCGAGGGTATCTGGTCTATTGTCATTATGCTGCCAGTCTTTTTGGCCTATTTCACCTTTGAGGCTGTTACACTTCCACGCTTGATTGGTGCCTTGTTCGCGCTTCTTCTTGGGCCTAACCTTGCGGTTTCTGCTGCAATTCTCTTGGCTTTTGTGGTTGCTGCCCTTGCTGCAAAGCTGCACTTCAAGTCACTCGGCGTGGTTATCGGCGGAGCGTTCGGTCTTCTATTTATGGTCGCGTATCTGTTCTTTATCTTTACGATATCTTTCAATGCAGACAAGTTTGTCCCAGGTGTGGTGGATAACTTCCAGAACACCGTCTTTAGCGTTGCAAGTTCAGTTGGCGTAGTTTATCTTCCATCACTGTGGATTGCGGATTTCTTTAACTCTGGCTCCCTTGTTAGCTTCTTGCTGTTTGTCCTAGTTTCTGTTGGAGCTCCTGCAGCAATTGTGGCAATCATTTCTCGCTTCAACGACCGCATTAATGCACTAGTAAGCGAGGACAAGGTCCAGAAGAAGTTCACCACCAAACAGATTTCCACCAAGTCCGCGACGCCTTTTGTTGCTCTGATCAGAAAAGAGATTCAGACCATCACAGGTTACCCAGCAGTCTTTATAAACATGCTTTTTGGCTGCTTGCTGATGGTTATTCTCGCCTTTATTTCCATGTTCTTTAGCACGTCGTCTATCGTGGCCTACTTTGTTCCTGCGTCCGAGGTTCCGCGCTATCTACCTTTGGCAAGAACCATCTTTGGCATGATAACCACCTGGTTTGGCACCTCGATGTTCTGCGCTGCCAACTCCGCTGCTATTTCGTACTCGCTGGAAGGCCGCTCAAACTGGCTGATGGCAACTATGCCCGTTTCTTCAAAGCAGATTTTTGGCGCAAAGATTGCCGTGAACATGCTTTACGTGCTCATTTTCAGCGTTGTGACCCAGATTTTCTTCCTGATTCCTGGTCACATCACCATTGAAACAGCCCTGAGAAACGTTATTCTGCCGCTCTGCATTGTGTTCCTGGTGTCTAACGTTGGCCTAGCCATTGATATTCGACGTCCAAATTTTGACTGGACTTCTGTTGTTGATATTACCAAGAGGAGTCTTTCGGTCACCGTGTCTTCTCTTGCGGGCACGTTAGGCTCCATGTTTGTCATTGGCGGCACGTTCATGATGATGATTGCTCCGGTTATCGACTCATTTAGCTCGTCAACGGGCGTGGTTAACGAGACGCTGCCAAACATTATCTTTGTCACACTGTCGCTGGTGAACGCAATTATCGGCTATCTGATCTTTAACAACACCGTTCACCGAGGAGTTAGAATCTAACTTTTGTGATGCACGCGGGTGGCGTTCTGCGATTTCGCACCATCTACCTGCGGCAACATCACAAATTCTTCTGTCGAGAAGAAACTTTGAGACACCCACCACATGTCGTTTATCGAATGGGGGGTGTCTCTTTTTACGCTTTGCGGTACGGTAGGGTGGCTAGAGGTTTTCTTGTTCGGTAAGTAGCAGGAAGGGCCGAAGCATATCGCGCTAGACTCGGGCGCGTACTATCGGCTGACCTTCTCGGCTGCTTGCCGCAGTCAGAGGAGGCATCATGGCCGAAAAAAATGTTTCTAAGGTAAAGAATGTGGTCCTGGTGGGCCAAGGTGGCGTGGGCAAAACCATGCTTGCTGAGGCAATGCTGCATCTGACGGGTGCAACCACTCGTTTAGGCGGCCACGCAGGCACAAAGCCCACGCTTGATTACGATTCACAAGAGTCAGAGCGCGGATTCTCTATCTCTACTACTATCGCACCAATTACCTGGGAAAATACACGCATTAACGTGCTTGACGCACCGTGCTATCCTGACTTTGTGGGTGACGCCTATTCGGCAATGAGCGCTGTTGAGACTGCGCTGTTTGTCGTTGATGCAGCTAGTGGACCTGGCACTATTACCACCAGGCTTTGGTTTGCTGCCGAGGACCTGTCTCTCTGCCGCGCACTGTTTATCAACCGCCTGGACCGCCCTGATGCAGATTACGAGACCGCAATGGCTATGCTCCAGGATCGTTTTGGCTCCTCGCTTGGTGCAGTGACTATTCCAATGGGTTCTGGCGAGGCATTCTCCGGCATCATTGATGTTGTCCATCAGAAGGCGCGCAAGCTGGTAGACGGCAAGCCTGAGGTCACCGATATTCCTGCTGAGTTCCAGGCAGAGGCAGAAGCTGCTCGCGCTGCCCTGACCGAGCTAGTTGTTGAGGCAGACGATGAGCTGATGATGCGCTACCTTGAAGGCGGAGAGATTACGCAGGAAGAGCTTGAGGGTCTGCTGGGCAAAGCTCTTATGGAGCGCATTTTTGTTCCTGTCTTCTCCGGTTCTTGCGTCCGCGAAGAGGGCGTTATCTCCCTGCTTGATGCTGTTGACGGCTGGTTCCCAACTATGTCTGACTTTGGCCGCATTCCGCTGGTAAACGGCGAGCAGCTTGATATTTCCCCTGATGACGAGCGCCCTGTTGCGTTTGCCTTCAAGTCGCTGCAGGATCCACAGAACGGTAAGCTTACCTTTGTAAAGGTGCTTGCAGGTACTGTTTCTGCAGGTATTGAGCTTATCAACGCTCGCACACGCAAGCCCGAGCGCCTTTCTCACCTGTATCGTATGTGCGGCAAAGAAACGGCTGATGTGAGCACCGCCGCAGCCGGCGACATCGTAGTAGTTCCAAAGCTCGAGGCCATGACGGGCGACACGCTTTCTGTTACCGGTAAGGTTGAGGCTGCCGCGTTTAGGTTCCCCAACTCCCTGTACCGCACGGCTATTGAGCCTGATGAGCGCGGTACCGAGGGCAAGCTCTTTGCGTTCCTGGAGAAGGCCGCCGACGCCGATCCAACCCTTAAGGTTGAGCGTGACGAGGACACCGGCCAGACCATTGTTTCTGCAATCGGCGAGGCACAAGTAGCCGTTCTTCTCGAGCGTCTTGAGCAGCGAGCCGGCGTTTCCGCACATAAGGTTGCGCTTCGCATCCCATATCGCGAGACGATCCGTCGAGTTGCAAGTGCTCAGGGTAGGCACAAGAAGCAGACCGGCGGCTCCGGTCAGTATGGCGACTGCTGGCTGCGCATTGAGCCAAACCCAGATGCAGGCTATGAGTTTGTGGATGAGATTGTGGGCGGCCACATTCCACGCGGCTTCATCCCCGCTATTGATAAGGGCGTCCAGGAGACCATGCGTGAAGGCGTTTTGGCTGGTTATCCTATGATTGACGTTAAAGTTGCTGTTTACGAGGGCTCTTACCACCCAGTTGACTCCAACGAGATGGCATTCAAGACTGCTGCTCGTATTGGTTTCCAGAAGGCTGTTGACCAGGCAGAACCCGTTCTCTTGGAGCCTATGGCTCACCTGGAGATCACCGTTCCAGACAGTTATGCAGGTTCCGTCATGGGCGACGTTTCCGCTTCCCGCGGTCGCGTTGAGGGAATGTCTTCCGGCACCGGCGTTTCCGCTGGTGAAACCACCATTAAGGCGACGATTCCATACGCTGAGGTTACCGATTACGCTACAAGGCTGAGGTCCCTCTCGCGCGGAACGGGCGAATATACCGTTGAGCTGGCAGGATACGAGCAGGTCCCGCACGACATTCAGGCTCGTCTTGCTGCCGAGTACGCCGAGCGTCGCGCCGCCGGCGAGCGCTAAACCGCAGGTAAACGTACTCTGCGAGTACGGCAGGCGCCGCGAACGCGAAACCACAGGTAGATGAAGCGCTTCAAGCAAGAACCCTCGCATCTTTCAGGTGCGAGGGTTTTTGCGTTCTGCAGCGCGTTAGCGTCGGTTTCTTAGGCTTGGCGCGCAAAACGGTGCTGCTTTGCCGAGCTTCGCTGAAGAACTGTCATGTATCTAGTCAAGATAATCGGACGACTGGGGCTTATTGTCTGACAATTAGAGAGCCTCGCTACTTGATATACATTACTATGCATAAACTTCAATTAATATGCAGAATAATGAATAGCGTCGTATAAGAAATTTAACTATAGGTAAATTCTGCACCTAAGGAACACACCTATGTCGGATATTCTGCTCAATTACGGGCATATTACACACCTAATGAAGATATTCTGCATGCCTTAGCTATTTTCAGCGTCATGTATACGTCTTTTTGACAGATTATCTGACATAGATGTGTTCGGCCATCGGCAAAACAGTGCAAGCAGCTAGGTAATGCTGCAAAAACCAAATTTCGAGAAATTCTTGGACGTGTTCTGGGTAAACGAAAAACGTATCTTCGCACTTTAAAGTTATGTTTAGATTGTCGTGCGTTTGACCTGTGCGTTTGAACTGCGCGTTTGACTCGCACGTCTAACGCGTCGCTCGTACGATGCTGCTGTCCGCAGGTGCACGCCCTGCACAGCCACAGTCCACGCGCCCCGCGCCCTACGCAGCCCGCGCACCCCGCGGATTCCGCACGTCACACAGCAAACGAGCTGCTCATTTCAGCTCGTTTAAAGAAAGGCCGCACATGTACCTAGAGCATATCAATGGACCGGAAGACGTAAAGAAGCTGGACGCGGAGGCTCGTGCGGCGCTTGCGCAGGAGATTCGCGACAATCTGCTGGTCATGGAGTCAAAGCACGGCGGCCACTTTGGTCCAAACTTTGGCATCGTCGAGGCAACAATCGCGCTCCACACGGTGTTTAACTCACCCGTTGACCATATCGTTTACGACGTCTCGCACCAGACGTATCCGCACAAGATGCTCACTGGGCGCAAGCAGGCATACATGGATCCCGCGCTTTACGACTCGGTGTCTCCTTACACTGATCCCGCCGAGACTCCGCACGACCTCTTCAAGATCGGCCACACCTCCACGTCCATTAGCTTGGCGCTTGGCCTGGCAAAAGCTCGCGACATCATGGGCGGCAAGGAGAACATCATCGCAGTTATCGGCGACGGCTCCATGTCCGGCGGCGAGGCGCTTGAGGGTTTGAACGTTGCCGGCGAGCTGAACAGCAACTTTATCATCGTCTTCAATGACAATCAGATGTCCATCGCCGAGAACCACGGTGGCATGTACGACCAGTTCGCTGAGCTGCGTCGCACTAACGGAGCTGCCGAGAATAACCTCTTTAAATCGATGGGTCTGGACTACCTGTATGTCAATGACGGCAACGACATCGAGGCTCTTATCGCCGCGTTTGAGCAGGTAAAAGACTCAACTCATCCGGTCGTGGTCCACATCAATACGCTCAAAGGCAAGGGCTACGCTCCCGCGGAGGCAAACAAGGAGAAGTGGCACTGGCACATGCCGTTTGACATCCAGACTGGTCAGAGCCCTGCATCCGGTTCTTCCGAGTCGTATGCCAGCATTTTTGCAGAGTATGCCCTCAAGCGCGCAAAGACTGACCCAAAGTTCTTGGTGCTTATGTCGGCTGTTCCTGGTCTGCTTGGCCTTACGCAGGAACGTCGAGAAGAGCTGGGCAAGCACTACCTTGACGTGGGCATTGCCGAAGAAACTGCAGTTGCGATGGCTTCCGGCGCGGCTCACGCGGGCGCACACGTAGTTTGGGGCTCAAGTGCAACCTTCATCCAGCGCACCTACGACCAGCTAACTCAGGACCTGGCGCTCAATCAGAATCCTGCGGTTATCGTGGGCTCCGGCTCCATCAGGGGTTTGATGGCCGCCACCCACCAGGGCCTCAGCAGCATTTCCATGATCGCAAACATCCCTAACATGGTGTATCTCGCGCCATCCAACGCCGAGGAATACATCGCCATGCTCGACTGGGCGCTTGACCAGGACAAACACCCCGTCTACATCGCAATTCCTTCCGGTCCTGTGGTCCATGCCGAGGGCTCCGTCCGCACAAACTTTGACGCCCTCAACACCTACGAGGTCACGCGCAAGGGCTCCAAGGTGGCCGTTCTTGCCCTGGGCGATTTCTACGACCTTGGCGAGAAAACCGTTGAGGCCCTTAGCTCCACTCTGGGAATTGAAGCTACGCTGGTTAAGCCATACTTTGCCTCGGGCGTTGATCAGAATCTGCTCGACAACCTGGTAAAAGACCACGACGTCATCGTGACCATTGAGGACGGAATCATCGAGGGTGGCTGGGGACAAAATATAGCTAGCTACCTGGGAACTTCTTCCGCACGCGTGCTGAACTACGGCGTCAAGAAGGCTTTCTACGATCGCGTCAACATCGCGGACCTTATGCGAGAAAATCATCTGGATCCCGAGCTGATTGCTACGGACATCAAGCAGGTGCTGGGCCTGTAGGCGCTTGGTCTGTAAGTGCGCCGACGCTGGCAGGTAGTCGCCGCCACGCTGTTGCGCTGCCGTTCCGGCGCGAGCCGCGCCCGCGCTGCGGTTTTGTCGTTGCAGCATTGTCCGCGTTTCTCGCCATCACATCAAAACTGCAACAAAAAAGAGGGGCCGCATCTGCGGTCCCTCTTCTGTTTCAAGCAAATGTGCTGTTGCGGTGCCGTTGCGACCTGCCGCCAGGCGCGTCGGTGTGCGTCGCAACCTGCGACTAGAAGCCTAAGCCTTAAGAGCGCGGCCCATAGCGTCAGCCTGAACGATAGCTGCATAGAGCTCGTCAGGAGTGACGTCGCCAGCAAGGTTGTGGATGGTCTCGCCAGGAACGCAAGCAGCCTCAGCGATCTTCTTGATCTGCTCGTCAGTGGTGATGCCAACCTCCTCGAGGGTAGTTGGAAGACCAACCTCAAGGCAGAAGTCCTGGACCTCGTCGAACTCCTCCTGAGGAACGCCCTCAAGAACAAGCTGGACCAGGGTACCAAAAGCAACGCAGTTGCCGTGAGGTGCGCTGTGGCCACCAAGAGAGGTGAGGCCGTTGTAGAAGGAGTGAGCTGCTGCGCAGTTAACGTTGTCAGCGCCGACACCACTCATGTAGACGGTTGCCTCGCAGATAGCCTCAAGAGCTGGGGTTACAACGTTGTTCTCGCAAGCCTTAATTGCCTGTGAACCGTAATCGCGAAGGGTGAGGTAGCACTCCTTAGCAATTGCCATACCAACGCGGGTAATGCCGGTTCCCTCGAGGGAAGGAGACTCGGTGCGGATGGATGCGCGGCCCTCAAAGTAGGTGCCCAGTGCGTCGCCCATGCCTGCTACCAGGAAGGAAACAGGTGCGTTAGCGATGATCTGGGTGTCGACCATAACTGCATCTGGGTTCTGTGGGTAGAAGAGGTACTTGTCAAAGGAACCGTCATCGTTGTAAATAACGGAGAGGCCGGTGCATGGAGCGTCGGTAGCTGCAACGGTAGGAAGAATAACGATGCGCTTACCAGCGTAATATGCGGTTGCCTTTGCGGTGTCAACAGCGCTGCCGCCGCCGATAGCGACGACTACGTCGATGTTGTCCTCCTCGACGATAGCCTTCATGCGGTTAATCTCGCCGTTGGAAGAGATGCCACCGAAGACCTCGTAGCGACGGTAATAGTCGCCCTTGCCCTCGAAGCTCTGCTCGATCATGTCGTGGGTTGCTTTGTAGCCGCTGTTAGAGCAAACAAACAGGAAGCGCTTTCCCATGTAGCCCATCTCTTTTTCGAACTCGAGACAAGCATTTTTGCCCTGAACATACTTCAGTGGCTCACGCATTGCGCGTAGCATTTTCATAGGTTCCCCTCTCCGGATACGTTTTAGACCTATGTAAATTATGGTAACACTGTCAAAAGAACATAACAGCAAGGAAAATATTTCTGTGGAGCATTACTTTAAGTTAGCCTCACTAAAGCAACAGGATGATTGGAAATAATTCTATTTGGAGAACTTATAATATGGGGAAATCAAAATGGGGGATAGAAATAATCTAATGAGGAAATGAATGTTTGAAGGAAAGTTAGCAACAACAGAAAAGAACATTCTGCTCTACGAATGGTCAAATTATATAAATTCAAGTGTTTTGATTTGGACCATCTTAACCCTCTATTATCTTTGGCGTGGTTTAAGTTATTTTGATATTGCACTAGTTCAGAGTGTTGGAGCAATAGCTACAGCAGTGCTTGAGATTCCAACAGGATGGATATCTGATCGTTGTGGACACCATATTGTTTTAAAAATTGCTTCTTTTTCTAGACTCGTGGCAATAGTGACTTTAACTTTTGCAAATAGTTTTTTACTGATGGTAGCTTCTGAATTGTTCTTTTCTTTAGCAAGTGCGTCACAGTCAGGAGCTGGAAGTGCTTTTCTTTTCGAAGCGACAAATGCAAATTCTGGGATGGATAGGAAGAATGGCGCATATGCTCTAATTCTTTCAAAAATGACAGGGACTCAGTCAATCATTAGAATTACTGTTCGTTTAATAGCTCCTGTTCTTTTTAGTATCAATCCTTTGACTCCTTTTGTTATTTCGATCTTTGTATATTTTCTTGGGCTATTAGTCACTTTGGAATTTAAAGAAAATGATGTAAGTCCTAATAGAAGAAACAATTGTCTACCAGAAGAAGATGGATTTATAAGGACTAGAACTAGTAAATTGAATCTGAAAGAAAATGTACAGACATTTTTTCAGGAACTTATAAAGATTGTGAAAACAAATATATTTATTTCGCTTTGTACAGTTTCAGCAATTTCATTAATTTTAGTTAGTAATTACAGCCAGTTTATTGCCCCAAATTTAACCAGTATGGGATTTGATATAAAGTTCCTAGGAATCGTTACTGCTGCTGCAAGTTTAGGCGAGTTTTTTGGATCGAGGCTTACGGCAAAGATAGTGAAAACACTTAAAAATTCTTATAAGAAATCCGCTGAAGATATTATTGCGTTTTCAGGAAACGTAGAATTTCTCGTTATTTTAGCTATTCTTTCCGTGATTGCGATCTTGATGTTATGCGCTGGGCTAATCCCAAGTATATACGTATGTATTTTTACTTATGTAGCGATTAATTTATTCTCAACCACTTTAAGTATTTTGATAAACAATCAAATGAATTTAATCGCTGAAGAGAATAATCGCGCAACATTACTTTCTGTATCAAATCAGATTGAAGAAATTGCATCAGTGGTTTCGGATCCATTAATTGGAATTGCCTTAGACTTTTCAGGATTTGGAATAACTTATGTTGGTTTAGGCTGTATTACTCTTGTGGTAATAGCCCTTATTTTTACTATCCATTACAGGAAATATAGATAGTCATAACTCAATTTCTCATAATCTATTGGGTTAAAGTTATCTGGAAAGTTTACGTGAACATACATTCACGAGCCGGCAAATGATATCCTTGTAGTGTCAAATTTTCGCACTGTGGTCTTTGGAGGACACATGCTTAGTTCTGTCGAAATCAAACCCGATGTCTACTTTGTAGGCGCCCTGGATTGGAACGCTCGCGAGTTCCACGGCTATACCACTGAGCAGGGCATTACCTACAATGCATACCTTATCCTAGACGAGAAGGTCACGCTCATTGACACCGTCAAGCGCCCATTCTCCGAGGAGCTGGTCGAGCGCATCAAGAGCATCATCGATCCAGCAAAGATTGACGTTCTGATCTGCAACCACATTGAGATGGACCACTCCGGCAGCGTTCCTCGCATTCTGGAGCTTGCGCCAAACGCCGAGGTCTACGCAAGTGCACCTCAGGGCGTTAAGGAGCTTAAGGCTTTCTATGGCGAGAATATCAACGTCAACGGCGTAAAGACGGGCGATACGCTCAACATCGGTAAGCGCACCCTGACCTTTGTGCAGACGCCAATGGTCCACTGGCCAGACAACATGGTCACGTATTCCGAGTACGACAAGATCCTCTTCTCCAACGACGCATTTGGTCAGCACTACGCTTCAACCACTCGCTTTGAAGACGAGTCCGACTACTGCGAGGTTATGAAGCAGGCTCGCAAGTACTACGCAAACATCGTTCTTCCTTACGGTCGTCAGGCTGACTCTGCTGTTACTGCAGTTAAGGGTATTGGTCTGGAGAACATCGATATTATCGCCCCAGCTCACGGCGTTGCATGGCGCTCCCACATTGCCGACATCATCTCCAAGTACGAGGAGTGGACTACCGGCAAGCTTGAGGAGAAGGCCCTGGTTGTGTACGACTCCATGTGGGGTTCAACCGACAAGATGGCCCACGCTCTCCTGGACGGTTTTCTGGCTGAAGGCATTCCTGCCCAGCTCATCGACCTCAAGGAGACTCATATCTCCAACGTCATGTACCACTTCCTGGACTCTAAGTATGTCTGCGTTGGTTCGCCTACGCTGAACTCTAAGTTCCTGCCTACCGTTTCTTCGTTCCTGACTTATATGAGCGGTCTGTCTCCAAAGAACGACCACCGTATTGGCTTTGCGTTTGGTTCTTACGGCTGGGCTCCACTTGGACCAAAGATGGTCCAGGCCGAGCTTGAGGCAGCAGAGTTCACCATGCCACTGCCTGTTCACGCTATCGGTTGGCTTCCTTCCGACGAGGACCTGGACGCCGTTCGTGCGCAGGTTAAGGACCTGGTCGAGGCTGGCAAGCAGCTTTAATCTAGCGGTATATTGAGCAAGACCCCCACATTCACGCTGAATGTGGGGGTCTTTTGCTGTAGAGGGGGAGTTAAGCGGGTAAGAATGATGCAAATGATCCCAGAGTGACCCCGAAGTGACCCCGAAGTGACCCCGAAATGACCCCAGAATGACCCCAGAATGACCCCAGAATGACCCCGGAGTGGTAAAAAATCCGTTTAGTTGGAAAATACAAGTTTCTGTATATAGCGTTTGCCCAGATAAAAGTTTTTAAGGCGGTAAAAAATCGTCTTAGTTGGAGATAAATTGGCTAATTTTAAGTTTTCATTTCCAACTAAACGGGTTTTTTACCTTTTTCGGCACATAATTTTAGGCGTGAAAGTTATGTATTCATGACAATGAATTAATTGAGCAAGTTATTCAAAATTCTGCATCAAATATTGAGAACTGCTTGTTAGTCAGAATTAACGCAGAAAAATAAAGAAGTATGACATTAAAATGGCGGGCAAAACCGCAGAAAAGTGATTCGTATCGCGGGAAAAGCGGGCTGCTCGTATAGTTGACGTCATCACGCCGCGTTTCCGTCAGCCGCGCCGTGTAACTCGCACTTAGTTGACGCTATCACCTCGCGGAGCCGTTCGCGCCATCGCGTCTCGCGCCTGACGTTTCATGGCGAGACTGTGTCAAATTCCTGAAGACTACAAGGTAGAGCGCGTTAGAGTACAATAGTCTGTACAAAAAGTAACTTCGAAGAGGTAGGTGCCCATACACTCGATGGACATTGCGTTAAGTATTGGAATAACTCTGCTGCTTACCCTGGTAAACGGCTTTTTTTCTGCGGCCGAGATGGCCATTGTTAGCTCTCGTCGCGCGGCACTTGAGGCGGACGTGGACGAGGGCGATCCAAGAGCCCTTGCTGTCATTGACATTGCCACTGATCGCGGATATTTCCTCGCAACAATCCAGGTTGCAATTACCCTGGTTGGCTTTGCGTCCTCGGCATTTGCTGCAACAAGCCTTTCCGCGCCATTTGGCACTTGGCTTATTAGCATTGGTGTCCACGCTGACCTGGCGCTTCCTTTAGCTGTCGTGGCTATTACGCTGATTGTTTCCTTCTTCTCCGTGGTCATCGGCGAGCTGGTTCCAAAGAGCATTGGCCTAGCAAACTCCGAGGCAGTGGCCAAAGCAGTCGTCGGCCCCATGAAAGCGTTCATGCAGATTGTGCGTCCGCTCGTGTTTATCACGTCTGCCTCGGCAGATGCGGTTACCACGCTGATGGGCATTGACACTACCAACGACCATCAAGAGGTCACCGAGGAAGAGCTTCGCTACATTGTCAAGGATTCCGAGGACCTCTCTGAAGAAGAAAAATCCATGATCCACGAGGTCATCGAGATGGGCGACACCGTTGTCCGCGAAGTTATGGTCCCGCGCGTTGACATGACCGCCATGGAGGACACTGCAACTATCGCCGAGGTCCTGCGCGTCATGCGCCAGACGGGCTTCTCGCGCATCCCTATCTACCACGAGAATATCGATCGCATCGTGGGCATCGCTCACATCAAAGATTTGCTGGAGCCGGCGCTTGACCAGCACGCTAGCGACGAGAAGATCGCGCGCTTCGTGCGTTCTGCTGATTACGTACCTGATACCAAAGATATCATTCCACTGCTCACTGAGATGCGGACAAGCCGCGATCAAATGGTCATCGTTGTTGACGAGTACGGCGGAACTGCGGGTGTCATTACCGTTGAGGACATCGTCGAGGAGATTGTCGGCGAGATTGAGGATGAGTTTGATCCGGACAACAAGTACCTGACGCAGCTCTCTGATAGAGAGTGGCTGGTAGATGGTCGTTTCTCGCTCAATGACGCAGCTGAACTTGGATGGCCGGTTGGGGAATCCGAGGAGTACGAGACTATCGCGGGCTTTGTGCTGGATTTGGCAAATCATCTGCCTCGTCCAGGTGAGGTTTTTGAGAAGGATGGCTACGTGTTTCGCGTGCAGTCGATGCGTCGTCGCCGACTATCTTTGTTGCGTGTAATTGCCCCAGAACCACAGGTAGACGGTGAATCTGAGCCAGCTGGCGAAAACTCTGACATATCAGAAAATGAATAACTAAAAGAATGATTACAATAGAGTGAACCAATAGAAAGAGGTTGAAATGGCGCAGTTGATTTCTATCAAAAAAGTTGTGGTAGGACCTAAAAACTTGACCGCTACCGTTGAGTTTTCGGCTAAAGCGCCACGTTTGACCTCGGAAAATGCTGAGGCAACTGAGCGCGTGCTTGAGCTTTTGCCAGGTCTTTCCGAGCACCTGTGCTTGGGTGACGCCGACGCTCGCTTTGGCCTTGTTGCCAAGGACACCGAGGTTGCGCACCTGCTTGAGCACGTAACCGTCGAGCTCCTGGCCCTGACCAACCTCGCGGGAGACGTTGCTTCGGGCAAGACTTCCCTGGTAGATTCCCACCGCGGCCTCTACGAGATTATCCTCACATGTCCAGATGACGTGCTGGTTGCAGCCTCGCTTTCCAGTGCTGTATGGCTCCTTAACTGGGCATATGGCAACCAGGAGGACGCCGATCCAGACATCAATGCAATCGTCTCTGGCCTCGTTGCGCTCATCCAGAGCCTTAACGGCGAGAAGACCGATGAGCTCGCAGACTCCGCGGAACCTGAAGCGGACGCTGCACCCCAGGCAGAGAGCGTAGAAGCAGAGGATTGCGCTGCCGACAACTCCTCCGAGGACGTCGCTGATGCAGCAGCCGCTGATGCAGTTGAGGCTGAGGTTGCAGACGCTGAGGAGAACAATGCCGAGGTCGCAGGTATCGACGCAGCCGACGAGGACGCGCCCGCTGCCGACGCCGAGTCCGCAGACGTCGCCGACCCCGCAGCCGACGCCGAGCCCGCAGCCGACATCGCCGAGGCACCCGCCGACGAGCTCGCCGAAGCAACAGCTGCCGAGGACGCTACGGACGACTCTGAGGTCACCGACGTCCCAGACGACTGGAACATGATTAACGTTCCTCGTCCAAAGCCCGTTCGATAAACGCCCTTATTGCGGTATGATTACGTACAGCGTTTTGCTGTTTAACAGGAGGTACTTATGAGCAAGAAGTCTGCTGGTTTCTTTCTAGGCGCTATTTTTGGTGCTGCTGCTGGCGCTGTAGCTGGCCTTTTCCTGGCTCCACGCTCCGGCGAGGAGACTCGCGCTTTGGCTGCAGATGCTGTCAACGATGCATGGGATTCCGCACTTGATTCTTATGAGCGCACATCTAAGGTTGTGAGCACTAAGATTGACGAGGTCAAGCCTACTGTTGACGCAAAGACCGACGAGCTCCGCGCAAAGGTTGACCTTGCTCGCGAGCGCATGGATCAGCTCCGTGAGTCACTTTCTGACGCTGTGACCTCTGCTTCTAACACTGTCGCAGATGCTGCTGATGTTGTTGCAGATTCCTTTGTTGTTCCAGAGCCAACCGCCACAACCGCTGAGGCTCAGGCAGTTCGCATCGAGAACGTTGAGTCCCACGAGCAGGAGAACGCTGGCGAGGGCTACCAGGAGGCATAAGCCTCACTTACAAGCAATGTGACGGGACGCCTTATGACGTCCCGTTTTTTATAGAGAGGTTTCACGTGAAAACAACCGAGCTCCTAGGCGCAAAGGTCCTTCTCCCCAAAAAGCCTGCTACAAAGGGCAAGCATGCGGGAGAAGAGCGTTTTTCCAAGTTAGGAAGAATCCACAACGTGGTTTTTGCCCCCTTCAAACAGGGCCAGTCCTCGCAGGTAGTGGGCGTGATGGTTCAGAAGCCCGACATTGCTGGCATGATTAAGCAGGATGACGCGTTTGTCACACTGGAGTCTCTGGAGACCATTGAGCAGGGACTTTGCGTTAAGGATCCCGAGAATAACGTCGATAAAGCAGCAATCAAGCGCTTGAACTTGGACTTTGATACCTGCATTCTATGGCACGGTATGGAGGCTCGCACTAAGAGTGGAAAAAGTCTGGGCTACGTGAGCGGTGCAGAGTTTGACCAGGTTACCGGTGCGGTCTCGGCATTTCTTGTGGGTGACGGTGCCGGATCGGAAGCTCTGGTAGGTTCGTTTGCCATCAAGCCTGAGTGGTTGCTGGGCTATTCCAACGGCGCCATGGTCCTCTCTGACGAGGCAGCAGATGCCCAGCTCACCGGTGGTCTAGCTGCAAAGGCAGGAGAGGGTTACGCAGCCGCCGCCGCAAAGGCTTCTGAGGCTACAGCTAAAGCCGGAAAGGCTGTTGCAGAGGCTACCGAGAAAGGCGCGTTTGCCCTGGGTAAGACGCTGGCCAAGGCAAAGCGTGCTATCGAAGATGCTACCGAGCCTGACGCAGAAGACGATTCCGAGCGCCCAGCTCCCATTGCTGCAGAGGATGTTCGCCTCGAGAAGCCATCTGCGGAGGAGCAGACCACAGCTGACAAGTCCGCTGCAGAAAAGGCCGCCTTGGACAAAGCCACTGCTAGTAAGCCTGCTGCTAAGTCTGCAAGTAAGTCGTCCACGCAGGCTACTGCGAACAAGGCAGCTAAGGGTTTTGGTATGCAGCTTGGCCGCATGGGCAAGATGTTCTCTGACTTCAAGGACGAGTTTGACAAGGCAAGCAAGTAATAAGCCGCAGATAATCGCATAAAACAAAGGGCGAGAAGACCGATCTTCTCGCCCTGTTTTTGTGCTGCAGTTGCGTGACGTTTGCTACAAGCCCATGGCCTGCAGAATGAACATCACAATGGTCAGGATGATAACGGTGACGATGGTAAACCAGGTCAGTGCGTTCCAGATGCGGCCGTTGGCGTACTTGCCCATGATGTGTTTGTCGGCCGCAATGATAACCATAAAGACAAGCAGAATTGGCAGCAGAATACCGTTGATGACCTGGGCAGCCATCATAATGCCAAAGAGGCTCATACCCGGAATCAGAACAACCAGCGCAGAAATGACCAGGACGGTTGTAATAATGCCGTGGTAGACAGGGGCCTCCTGCCAGCTACGGTCGGCTCCGCGCTCCCAACCAAATGCCTCGCAGATAGCGCTTGCGGTAATGCCTGGTAGAACGCACGCTGCAAGGAAGGACGCGCCAACCATGCCCAGTGCAAAGAGGGTACTAGCGTACTGACCAGCAAGTGGTTCAAGTGCGCGAGCAGCGTCGGCAGCAGAGTCAACAGAGATTCCGCGAGGGAAGAGGACAGCGCCGGTGGTCAGCATAATGAACCAGGTGATGACCTCGGCCAGGATTGCTCCGGCAACATTGTCTGCACGCTGTGCGGGAATGTCGCTGGTATCAAGGTTCTTCTCGACAACATTTGATGCGACCAAGAAGATCATGTACGGACTGATGGTAGTACCAATATTTGCAACCAACAGAGAAATGTATGACGGTTCAGCGGAAGGCTGCGGAATGATGGTGACGCGCAGAGCCTCACCCCAGTCTGGTTGAGCAAGCACGCCAGCCACCACGTATGTGACAAAAATGCAGCTAATTGCCAGTAGAATTTTCTCGATGCGACGGTACGATCCGCCAACGGTCAGAAGCCACACCATCAGGGCGCTGATAGGCACCGAGACGTACGTTGGGATGCCAAAGAGCTCCATACTGGACGCAATACCTGCGAATTCGGAGAAGGTAACAGCAATATTGGAGAGCAGCAGTGCGCCCATTGCCAGAGTGGACAGGCGAATACCAAAGCGCTCGCGCACCAGCGATGCAATACCTTTGCCGGTAACACAGCCCATTCGAGCTGCGGTTTCCTGAACCACAATCAGCAAGAAGCACATAAGCGGCACGGTCCACAGCTGCGAATAGCCAAAGGTAGCGCCTGCGCTCGAGTAAGTTGCAATGCCACCGGCGTCGTTACCAGCAAATGCGGCGAGAAGACCGGGACCCATTGCCATCAAAATGTACTTGAGGCTGTTTTTGTTGACCGGAGCCTTCTCTTTAGATGCGCGTTTGCCCTGCTCGACAACGCTTCCGTCGCCCGCAGAAAGCTGGCCAGCAGCGCCCAGCTCTGCAGCAGCGTCCTGCTCTGCAACCGAACTCTTTACCTCTGCATTCTCTTGCGCCATTTACATCACGCTCACAAGCGAGAGAGCGTAAGAGAGGACGAAGAATGTCACCACCGAAAGGCTCATGGAAATCAGGGTAAGTGTGAGGCCTGAAGTTTCCTGGTTTTTCTCCTCACGATGGCGAAGTACAGCCAAGAAAATTGGGGTTAGCAGGAAGGAAATAAGCGTAGAGCCTGCTGCTGCACCAAAGATCTGAATAATGGTCTGGTCAAAGAGCGCGGCGTAGAATACGCCTGCATTTGGATCATAGGGATGGAACAGAGCCTCTAGCAGGGCATGGGCTGCGGCACCAAGGATGCAAATGAGTCCGCTGACCAGAAGACCCAGTAGAAGCGAGCGGAAGGCAAAGCCCAAGATAGAAGGAGACTTCTCGCTGCCAGGATCGTCTGTGAGGAAGAAGTTTGTCACGTAGTTGACGGTATTCTCGCTCAAGTTCAGCGAGATTGGCATGGTAATAGTGCAAAGAGCTGCGAAAATACCCATGGTTGGATTAGATGTTGCAGCCGTTCCTACAAAGGCAGCAATCACAACGGAAGCAACCCAGAACAAAAGCCAGAGGTTGCGGTGGAGGAACCAAATAATATTGCGGCCACGGTCACCAGAATCGGAATCGCTTCTACCGCCACCAACAATCTGCAGGTCCTCAGCGTGCTCCTCTTCAAGAACGTCAAGGGCGTCGTCGACGGTAACAATACCCAGCAGGCGGTTATCGTCAGAAACAACAGGCATGGCCAGCAGGTTGTATTTTGCAATGTTACGAGCAACGTCCTCCTGGTCGTCCTCTGGTGAGGCGGTGACCAGGTTCTTATTAGCAATCTCCTCCAGACGAGTTTCTGGCTCGGAGACAATCAGGCGGTTCAGCGTAACGGTTCCAGACAGGCGGCCATCCTCGTCAGTAAGGTAGAGGTAGCGGACGGTCTCAAAGTCTTCGTCCAGGTTGCGCAGGCGATCAAAGGCGTACGCAACGGTCTGGTCCTCAGGAACAGAAAGCGCCTCAGACGTCATAATACGACCAGCGGTGTACTCGCGATATCCCAGCAGTTGCCTAATAGCGCGCTGCTCCTTAACGCCCATCAAGCGCAGGAGTTTCTCGGCACGATCATAGCTCAGCTCGGAGACAAGCTCGGCTGCGTCGTCTGGGTCCATTTCGGACAGGATGCGAGATGCTTCTTTTTCATTCAGGCCGCCGATGAGCTCAACCGCCATAGCGTCGTCGTTGAACTCTGCCATTGCTCCGGCTCGTTGCTCGTCATCAAGTTGGGCAAACACCTGGCTACGCAGGCGAGAGTCCAGGCGTTCAATAATGTCAGCAACGTCAGCAGGATGCAGCTCGTCCAACGTCTTGTGGGAAACGGAGAGCTTAACGTTGGAGAGGTCGCGCTCGACCAGGTCCATGTAGCTCCACGCAATGATGCGCTCCTGCATGGGATGGCCCATAGCGCGCGCAATGCGGGTGACCAGGTGCTCAAGATGGGGAGAAAGGCTGCGCAGCAGACCGCGTGCACCAACCTCCGCGCCCAGAAGGCGCAGCTGCGTTGAGCTGGTATCGGAGAGCTTGAGGTCATTTACGCGGACAACACGAATGCCACGCGTATCAACAATCTGCTTGTTCAGAATATCTCGGGCCAGAAGAACTTCGTTAGGCTGCAGGTACGAGAAGCGAATCTCAGTTGAAGGTACCTTGAGCCTGATGACGTCCTCATCGTAGGTATCAACATACTTGCGCCAAGAAATCATCATTGGCGTGCGGCCAGGGCCCATAAAAGCAAGGGAAGTAATGCGAGGAAAAACTTCTCCGGTAGCAATTCCAAGGTCAGAGACAGAACCGATCTTCTCGCCTTCTGAATCTAGAACCGGATTACCCATTAACTGGGAAAGATAAATCATGTGTGCTCCTTACATGCGTCCGAAGACTAAAGCGTGGCATTGGCGAGAAACTCCGCGTAATTGCCACGGGGACTGCATTGCGATTTCACCCCTCACGGTGCAAATCGGCACACCGCAAGAGGTCAGCGACTGTGAGGTCGAGGTTTCATGCTGACCTTTCTCTTCATCCAATAGAACGTGAATTGTGCTTGCGAGGGCAATTCACAGATGTAACTATTTTAACGATTTTTCTGCGAGGCTGTAAAGATTCTTCACATAATCTAGCTGTTCGGATTTGGTTGTAACCGGCGTACGAGAAGTACGCGGACAACGGTTAAACGGCGTACGAGCGGCGCACGATCAGCGCGCGGCCAGCGAACAGCCAGCTTAATCCGCGAGGTAACGTGGCGCACAAAAAAAGCCCGGTACCTGCGGAAATGCAGATACCGGGTTGTACTGGTACAAAGAGTAAACGAAACAGCTCTTAGAACTGTACGTTTGGTGCCTGACGAGCGGACTCGTCGGTAACCTGGAAGCTTGTACGTGGGGAACGTCCACCAGCAAGAAGGTTGTTTGGGAAAACAGCGATGATGTTGTTGTAGTTCATGACAACATCGTTGTAGCTCAAGCGAGCATAGCTGAGGCGATTCTCGGTGTCAGTAAGCTCTGCCTGGAGCTCCAGGAAGTTCTGGTTAGCTTTGAGCTCTGGGTAGTTCTCAACAACAGCAAACAGGTTAGTCAGAGCATTGGAAAGAGTGCCGGAAGCCTGCATCTTCTCTTCAGGAGTGCGAGCGTTTGCGACTGCAGCGCGAGCAGAAGTAACTGCCTCAAAAGTCTTAGACTCATGAGCTGCGTAACCCTTAACGGTGTTGACCAGGTTAGGGATCAGATCGTTACGACGCTGAAGCTGCGTATCGATAGCTGCCCAAGCGTTGTCGCATCTGTTGCTTGCGCGAATGATGCTGTTGTGAATGCTAATGGCCCAGAAAACCAGAAGGACAATAACTACAACTGCGGCAATAATCATGCTAAATCCTTTCAATCACTGACAATCCTGTGTCAGCCATCCATTTGGACAGGTTAATTATACCCAAAAGTAAAAATCTAAGGCGTTTTTAATTAAAGCTTTTAACTTGCTAACGAGTCTTTTGGTAAATGGAATGCTCGTCCACACACTGACGAGAAGAACGTTGAGCTAGAAATGACGTGGAATGGAATGAAAGTTCTGAAGGTAAAACGTTAAGTTGAGGTCCGCCAAAAATGGCGGAGAGGGAGGGATTCGAACCCTCGGAACGGGGACACCGCTCAACGGTTTTCAAGACCGCCGCATTCAACCACTCTGCCACCTCTCCAAAGCGGTAATATCCTACCTCATAATTCAGTTTTTTGCGAGTAGGGGATTTGGTAAGTTCGGTTTTGCTTCATAATTGAGCAAAGATAAACAAACGTCAGGTACGGGACAGATTCGTGACAGAACCGAGACAGAACGACGACAGATTAGTAGCAACAAGCAGACAAGTGAGGAGCAGCTATGAGTGACGAAGTGCAAGAGCCTTTGACCCCACAGACTGCTCTTGATCAGAAGTATATGAAACTTGCTCTTGAACAGGCAGAACTTGCAGCTCAGATAGGAGAAGTGCCTATCGGAGCAGTTGTAGTGTGCGATGGAGAGGTTATTGCCGTTGCACATAATCGCCGTGAGATTGATAACGACCCTTCTGCGCACGCTGAGTTTCTCGCCATGCAAGAGGCCTCAAAAAAGCTTGGACGCTGGAGGCTTTCGGGTTGTACGGTTTACGTGACGCTGGAACCTTGCTTGATGTGTGCGGGATTGATGGTCAACGCTCGTATTGATCGCTGCGTGTTTGGTGCGTTTGATCCCAAGGGCGGCGCAACGGGTACGTTATTTGACGTGAGCAGTGACCCAAGGCTTAACCACGAGTTTGCGGTTTCTGGCGGAGTGCTAGCAGACGAAGCATCTGCACAGCTCAAAGCCTTCTTCAAAGAGCGTCGCAAAAGCAAAGGTTTGGAAAAATAAGAAGTTCGGAAGAATTATTTAAAAGAGATTTTGATTTCACTAGCAGCTATCAGCAAAGCTCCAAGACCAATGAAAGCTACTAGAAGAATGAGCTTTATAGCCATTGAGATGCTGAATACAAAAGATAGAGTCGCGCTTACTAACAGGAATAATGCAAATACAGTGATTGTGATTAAGATTAATTTGTCATTCTCGTCAGCTGTTTGGGGCTGAGACGCGTGCCCTTGGACATTTTGATTAGTTACATTTTTATCAAAGACGATAGAGAGTGTAATAAAAGAATTTATAAGCACGAGAACAGCATAGAGATACCAATAGTTGTAAGAGACAAGAAAATAGAGGAAACACCCAGATAATACAGTCCTGAAGGACGAGATTTTACCTGTTCTATAAAATGTATGAAGTCCGGCAAAGCCACCAATAAAAGCTAATAGCCCGTAGGTTAATCGGGACGAGTATTTGCTTGAGGTTACTTGTTCAGATGAATTACTGACATCCGTCTCAGCCATAAGAGCCTCCAAAGTATGCCGTAAACACTCTTATAAATTCATAAAATATTTTATAAGAGTATTATATCACAATATGGAATAAATTTCATAAAGTGTTCTTTGGAGAATGGAACTGTAGTTTTAGATCACCTGGAAAATGAAGAAATCAAGGTAATGGCTCTCGGGAACACCCCAAAGAATTGGATGGTCAGGAGCTTGCTGTCGCTCTTCAATTTGTTTGAGCTGCACGTTGGTATGATGTGCTGCCTCGGCAATTGCCTGGGCGAGAAGATCTCTGGTCATGAAGTGTGAACAGGAACAGGTTGCCAGGTAGCCACCTCGAGGCAGCAGTTTCATGGCCGCTGCGTTGATTTCCTTATAGCCGCGCATGGCGCTGCGAACCTTGTCGCGCGTCTTGGTAAATGCAGGCGGATCCAGAATGATGAGGTCAAATGGACCTCCTTCTGCCTTGAGCTGACCTCGGTCACCAGCCAGTTCTGGCAGGTAGTCAAGGACGTTTGCACAGGTAAAGTCTATGTTGTCTGCCAAGCCATTGAGCTCCGCATTTTGGCGTGCAAGGTCAATGGTGGTCTGGCTAACATCTACGCAGCGGACAAAATCAGCTCCTCCTGCTGCAGCATTAAGGCCAAACGGACCAACGTGACAGAAGCAATCCAGTACACGACGGCCTTGTGCAAGCTGGCGAACTGCTCGGCGGTTATATTTTTGATCTAAGAAAAAGCCGGTTTTCTGGCTGTTTTCAAGGTCAAGATTGAATTTAAGTCCGTTTTCAGTTGCAAGAACATGGGTTGAAGGCAGAGTAAGGGAGCTGTCTGCAAGCAAGCCATTCTCGTCAGGAGAAGCGCCTGTCCACCAGCCCTTATATTGTGGAAGCCCTTCTTTAAGGCGCGAAGGAGAGTCGTTCCTCTCGTAGATGCCATCAATTGCCTGACCGTCTGCAGACAAAACCTCAAGTAGCAGAGGATAGATGACGTTGCGCAGACGCTCCATGCCAACGGTTCCTACCTGCGCCACAAGCACATTCTCATAGCGGTCAACAATTAAGCCAGGAAAGCCATCGGCCTCAGAGAAGATAATGCGGCAACAATTGGTATCGGGCTCAGTCCCTGGTAGAGCGCGGTTTCCCATAGTGGTTTTACGATGTTCCCACGCCCAGCTAATCTTGCGACTCCAAAATGCTTCATTGAGCCTATCGTTGGCGTTTCTTGTCACAATTCTGACGCGAATCTTGCTCATTTCTGACAGAAGACCAGTTCCCTGGTAGGTGCCGTTTTCTTCAAAGACATCAACGATGCAACCATTTTGAGTACACTCGCCACTTTCTGGAGACGGCTCTACACGGATAACCTCGCCCTCAAAGACCCAAGGATGTCCGCCTGCAAGTGCGCGAGCAGCTTTCTTGGTGATAATAACCTGTGGATAAGGGCGGAGTTGCTTCATGATGGTCCTTCTCGCGAGAAGCGCTTACAAAAATGCCAGGCGTTCATGTGCGCCCAGCGTGGATGTTCAAAAGTTACAGAATCAAATTGCAGAGAGCCATAATGGGGAATATTGCCTGTTTAATGGCTGCGGAGCGTTTGTCGGGAGAAGTTACATAGAGAAGAATTGCGGCAAATGCCATTGAACATACAGCAAAGATAACAAGCGCTTTACCTGCTGGATTTCTGGTGGCCATCAAGAAGACGCCAACGAATACCTCAATAGCAAGAAAGAGATTGTAAAATCCCTGGTTAAAAGCTATCTTTTCGGTGCTCTCTGCCTCTTCTTTTGTCATGTTAAAGGCCTTGAGCGTGCCGTCAGAAGTCCAGGCAAATGACTCAAGATAAAAAATAACCACATGAAGAGCTGCTGCTCCAAGAGCAAAAATTACACCAACGCCATTAAAAGGGCCCATTTTGATTCCTTTACTGTATTAGCTGACTGCATCGATTATAGATTACGTATGTCGGCCATATCTGCCGCCAAATCCAAATCCTTTGCCTCTTGACCTTGAGCCTGAGAACATCGATCGCGTGGTCTTGGAGGTAGAGCGGGAGTCCTGGAGCATAATGCGTCCTGTATCGTAAGAAAAGCCAGGTAGATCCCATGAAGGAATGAGCGCTTTTGTAAAGTATTCAATTTCTCTGAGCGGCGTGACCTCATCTGGTCCCATAAAAGTGAACGCCTGACCTGCGGCTCCTGCACGGCCTGTTCGGCCAATGCGGTGAACATAATCCTCAGGGTCAAGCGGCACATCAAAGTTAATGACTGCGTCAATGCCCTGGATATCAATGCCGCGACTCATGACATCGGTTGCAACAAGAACCTGAATGGCGCCACTACGGAATCGCTCCAGCGCTCTTGCGCGAGCCTTTTGCGGACGGTCCGCATGCATAACGTCAACCTTGAGACCTGCGGCTTTGAGGTTTTTGTAAATACTGTCAACGCGTGACTTTGTCCTGCAGAACACCAACACACGCTCTGGCGCAGGATCAAACGAGTCGATAAGCGCCTTTAAGAGCTGCGGTTTTTGTCCCTGAGTGACCGAGCATAAATGTTGCTCGATTGTTGCCGCAGTCTGTCCAGTTCTTGCAATCTCAATGCGCTCTGGATCTTTAAGCAGCGCGTCTATAGTCGATGTAATTGACGCGGGGAGCGTTGCCGAGAAAAGCAACGTTTGATGCGCTTTGGGCAGCTGCTCCATAATGCGATGAACGCTTGGCCAAAATCCCATGTCAAGCATACGATCCGCCTCGTCGAGCACCAGTACCCGGATGTTCTCAAGGCTTGTATGCTTCTTGTCGAGAAGATCTATCAGGCGGCCAGGTGTTGCTACCAGCACGTCGCAACCTTTTTGCAGCGCGGTTATCTGGTGCTTGTAGCGAGCACCACCAGTAACAATGACGGCCTGCTGACCGGTGGATGCGCAAACGCTCTTGGCAACGGTATCAATTTGAGCGGCCAGCTCTCGCGTTGGCGTGATGATGAGCGCGCGAGGATATGTATTGCGTTTGGCGTCGCCTCGCTTGGCGTTATGCTTGGCGCCGCGTCCGGCGGCCGCGTTGGGTTTGGTGCTCGCGTTGGGCTCCTTGGCGTCGGACTTCTCGGCCCCACCGGGTTTCTCGACAGCAATGCGCTGCAGCGTAGGCAACATAAACGCTGCAGTTTTACCCGTTCCCGTTTGCGCTGACGCAACAACGTCCTTGCCCGCCAGGACGGCGGGAATTGCCGCGGCCTGCACGGGAGTGGGTGCGTTAAACCCAAGTGTTGCTACGCCTGCCAGAATTTGCTCGTTTAGCCCGAGCTCGGCAAAAGTTATTTCCATATAAACAAGTATACTTATGTGCAACGATTAGCTAAAGGAAGTTACCATGCCTATTAATATTCCAGATGGTTTACCAGCTAAGAAGACACTGCAAGAAGAGCGTATTTTTGCGCTTGAGGAAGAAGTTGCAGAACACCAGGAGATTCGCCCGCTGCGCCTGGCAATTTTGAATTTAATGCCCAAGAAAATTCAGACTGAAACGCAGATTCTCCGTCTGATTTCAAAGTCTCCTATTCAGGTTACGTGCGATTTTATGCGCATCTCTTCGCATGAATCTAAAAACACTGCCGCCGACCACCTGGTAACGTTTTATTCAACTTTTGATGACTTCAAAGATAAAAATTACGATGGTCTGATTGTTACCGGCGCTCCTATCGAGGACCTTAAATACGAGGACGTTGACTACTGGGATGAGTTTTGTCGCATCGTTGATTGGTCTCAGGAGCATGTCTTTTCTACCATGTACCTGTGTTGGGGCGCACTAGCTGGCCTGTATTACCTGCACGATATTCCTAAGAAAATGCTGGGCGCTAAGCTGTTTGGTATTTTTCCGCAGCGTTTATGCGATGAGTATTGCTTCCTCACCAATGGATTTGACGAGGTACATTACATGCCGCATTCTCGTCATGCTGCGATTGAGACATCAGCTCTGGTAGACCACCCCGAGCTTGCCGTACTTTCTGAGGGCTTTACCAGCGGTCCTGCACTTCTCGCTACAAGAGATTTCCACGAGATTTTTGTAACCGGTCATTTTGAATATGATCGCGATACACTTGCAGAGGAGTATTGGCGTGACTTCCACAAGGGTCTGCCTATTCGCCTGCCGGAGAATTACTTCCCTGATAATGATCCAGAAAAGCAGCCACTGTTTACCTGGCGCGCTCATGCAAACTTGCTGTATCGCAACTGGATTAACTGGGTGTATCAGATGACGCCGTACAACACAGACGAGATACCTGCGGCTATTGCAGATCTTCGTCAACGTGTTTCCGAGGCTGATCCTGACGCAAGGATGACCGGTAGGTTCTAAGCAGGCATTTGCACGGTGACCGATTTGCCAGCGCTTGTAACTGGTTAGACGCCATCAATACCATAAAATAATTTATTGATACACGCGTATGAAGCTACGTGTAGAAACACGTATAGAGAGGATACGTTGATGAAGGTTGTCATTGCTTCAGATATTCACGGCGCTGCCGACTATTGCGAGAAGCTCATGCAGGTCATAGAGGAGGAGCAGCCAAAGTACGTTTTGCTTCTTGGAGATCTGCTCTATCACGGCCCTCGCAACGATCTTCCTGCAGACTACGCACCAAAGCGCGTTATTGAGATGCTGAACAGCATTTCCGATAAGGTCATTGCGGTCCGCGGAAATTGCGAGGCAGAGGTAGACCAGATGGTTCTGGACTTCCCTTGCATGGCTGATTACAACATCTTGTTTGATAAAGATCCAAAGACGGGCAAGCAGTTCACTATCTTCTTTACTCACGGTCACGTCTTTGGCCCTGGTATTCATAACAGCGTTGATAAATGGCCTCAGACGCCAAGTATGGACGCATTTGTGTACGGCCATACGCACAGAAAAGTTAACATGCAGAGCGCTGACCACCCAGAGGTCACCGTGTTTAATCCAGGTTCTGTAGGCATTCCAAAGGACGGCACGCACAGCTGCGGAATCTACGAGGACGGCGAGTTCAGGCACGTAATCCTTGGCGAGTAAGTCTGTGTTGTTCACACGCAAAAAAAATGGCGAGAAGATCAATCGGTCTTCTCGCCATATTTTGTGTCTGTGACGTGCGGTTTCTAGTCAGCGTTACTTTCTAGAAAGCGTATCAGTGTTCCAAGTGCTGCTCTGAGAGCTGATGGTTACGGTTCTTCCACCGTTGGTGGAAGAGAGGGTGAACGGCTCGCTTCTGCCACTGACCTGGCCGTTGAAGTCAAGTTCAAGCTTTGATTCGTCACCGGTCCAGGTGCCACGAACCTCTGGCTGACCACCAGTGCGCCAAATGACCGTGCCGTCCTTCTGGATGACAACCTCCATGGACTTACCGTCAGTGCCGGTACCGCTGTAAGTGCCAACCCACTTTTGAGCTTTCTTGCGGTCTTCCTCGGATTTCTTGTCTTTATCCTTCTGCTCTTGCTCTTTTTTGGTCTTCTCGGCCACGCCAGATTTAAGAGTTTCACCCTTCTTTATCTGGTCAGATACGCGAGAGTGGTATGAATCATAGGTTGAATTGTTGCCTGTGTCGTCTCCCCAGATAACCTTTTCGTGCTCAATATCTCCGAGAAGGGCCTGTAGCTCAACAAGCTTATTTGCCACAGACTTTTGATCCATAGTATTTGCGGTATCTGTGTCGTTGAAGCTGTTTGCGGTTAGTCTGCGCTTGTAGTCGGCCTCAAACCAGTCGCGAATGCTCTTCTGTCGATCAGAGATTGAGCTATTCAGAACGTTGATTCCTGTATCGTCACTGCCATTAGGCATACGGAACTGTCCATTCTTCTGATCAGTCTGAATTTGTTCTTCAATCTCATTGAGTTTCTCGTACTGGTTAAGAAGTTCAACACGACTGCTGTCACTGCGAGGATCAACACCAACGCTCTCAATCTGCTCCTGATAGGTTGCAATGCGCTGCTGGACGGCGCTGCGCTTGGCTGCGTCGTCTTGGTGGGACTGAATGACCCAAGCAATGGCCAGTACGCCTACAACCAGAACGGCCGCAAGCAGGCCAAATGCCACCTTACGCAGAGAATCCGAGCCGTCCTTGGTTTGCTTGCGCTCAACGGAACTAGGTCCGCTTGAAACAACGGTGAACTGCGAAGGGTCGAAGTGCGAAATAGCAGTTGAATCAACGTCGTCAGAGGTGAAGACGTCGATGCGATCTGGGTCATTAATGAAAGTTGTGGGCTCCTCGGCAGCAGCGTTGGAGTTTGCGATTACGGTGGGGTCTGCGTCAGTATCCGCGTCAGCGTCTGCAACGGCGTCCGAGTCGGTGACAGCGGTAGGCACCTCATTTGGGGTGATGTAGGAGTCGTCTGCCGACACCTCTAAGAGTGAGGTTTCTGCAGCAGTTGTGTCTTCGTCATCGACTGGATACTCTGCCAGGACAGTTGCGTCTGGATCAGTTGCGGTTTCAGCTGGCTCATCAGCTTCTGCTGGTGCGATGACCTCGGTGGCTGTGGTGGAGTTGTCGGGTGCGGTTTCTGGTGCGGGTTCTGTGGACTCGGCGAGCGTATCGGTTTTCTCGACGTCTGCGGCGTCCGCGACGTCAGAAAGCTTCTGTCCGCAGTTGGAACAGAACTTTGCGTGCTTGCTAATTTCAGCTCCGCAGTTGGGGCAATTCATAGAGTCGCTCCTTAAATCGCCAGTTAGACTCAGTGGCTTTTAATTACACTGGGTTACTATTGTAGCGTTAACAGGAGAAACGCCAAAATGTTTTTAGTTTTGAGGGCGGCTACGCGCGTTTAGTGACACGCGATGTAGATCCGCTTCGCGTGTTCAGGCCCGCTGCTTAGAGCAGAGAAACGCCTGCTTCTGCACAGCGATCTTCGGTCTGCTTGTCCCAGATAGATGCCTGCACCTCTCCGACGTGCGCTTTTTCTAGCAGCAGCATGCAAAGACGGCTTTGGCCAATGCCGCCGCCAATGGTAAAGGGCAGCTCACCATCAATGAGCATCTTGTGGAACGGCAGTTCGAGGCGGTCTTCGCATTTAGCGATTGCCAGCTGTGACTTAAGCGCCTCAGCGTCCACACGAATGCCCATACTGCTAATCTCAATCGCAGAGTCCAGGGTCTCATCCCAGAACAACAGGTCACCGTTGAGCGACCAGTCATCGTAGTCGGGAGACCTGAAGTCGTGAGGCTGTCCGGAGTTTAGAGCGCCGCCAATGCCCACGATAAACGTGGTTGGATGCTCGCGAACAAACAGGTTTTCTCGCTGTTTAGGCGTCTGGGTAGGGTAGAGGTCCTCCAGCTCCTGAGAGGTTACAAAGGTAACTTCGCGGCTGAGCTGCGTGTTGAGCTGGGGATAGTGCCACTTGAGCTCGTCGAGTGTGCCGCAGATTGCCTCGACAATGCGGCAGACAGCGTCTTCCAGCGTATCGGTGTTGCGCTCATCCTGCGTGATGATGCGCTCCCAGTCCCACTGGTCCACGTAAATGGAGTGCAGGTTATCGGGTTGTTCGTCGCGACGGATAGCGTTCATGTCACAGACCAGGCCGCGGCCTACGGCAAAGTTGTAGCGCCAGAGCGCATAGCGCTTCCACTTAGCAAGCGACTGAACTACCTCGGCGTTCTTGCCCACATTTGGCAGGTCAAAGGCAACCGGATGCTCAACGCCATTGAGGTTGTCATTCATACCGGTAAGCGGATCAACAATCAGCGGAGCGGTGACGCGCGACAGCTTCAGCGCGGCGCATAGCTTGGTCAAAAATACGTTCTTGACCTGCTCAATTGCTTTCTGCGTATCGTAAAGCGAAAGGCTTGAACGGTAGCCCTCGGGAATCTTGGTCATGTGGTCTCCTTGGAAGAGAGCGCTAAAAATTTGATTGCGCTGATTTTGCCTTCTTTCCACAACCCTTTGGCGAGAAACCCGTGTGATTTAACCGTTTTGTCAAAAAGAGATCAAATTGCATTTGGCGTCATATCAGTGTTTTAAGAGACATTTTATGTTTATAAATTTGTTCATCTAAATACACAGCAGCTAGACATACTTATTTTTAATCTAAACAAATATGTGGATTAAGTGAATACATATATACTCCATATTAAATACGTGATTATCAGCAAAAATAGCCTTGAGATGTGTAATGAACTTGCAAATTGATATTTATTTGTAATCGTTTGCTAGATGAGCAAGCTATGAAAAGCAGGTAAGAGTAATAAATTTGCTCTCAATGAAAGAAATGGGTATGTCAAAGTTTTTTCACGAAGAAACAAAAAGGCGCATTCTTGTTTGTGTAACAGCAGCAACTATTGCGACGTCATCACTTGTTGCTGGAGTAACCCCTGTATTTGCCGAAACTTCATCAAATACAGCTGCTACTACCGTAACATCAGTAGCATCAATTCCAACTGAAACTTCTTTTACCTTTACACAGGGCAATATTCCTCCAGTACGACAGGATGTTCCTGATGACGAAATGGCAGTTCAGTTTATATCTGACGTATCCCTTCAAGGCTACAAGTTTGTTGGAGATTTTGAAGGACATCTATACGCACCTTCTGGCCTAACTGATCCAGACGGTCATACAATTCTTAAATGGGTAGCAGAAGACGGTACTGTGATGCAACCTGGCGAGCTGGCGGAACTCCAGTATATTAATGGACTGACCTTCCATGCTGTATGGCAAACCGAGAACCCAGCTACTCCAGCTAACCCATCTACTCCAGCTAACCCATCTACTCCAGCTAACCCATCAACCCCTGCAGACCCATCAACCCCTGCAGATTCCGAGACTCAGAGTCAGAATGCACAAGAGCAATCAAATAGCGCTACTCAGGAGCAAACTCCTTCTGGACGTCGTTCAAAGAAATCTGTACTTCCAGAAACTGGCGACGCTGCATCCGTTACCGGTCTTCTAGCAAGCGCAGGATCTATTCTTGCTGCTGCGGGATTTATGCGTAGGCGTAAGCACTAACAGAATTTATTTCATATAGCGTAAATGACCCTTCTGATACATGTCAGAAGGGTCATTTTTTTCAACACAACAGTCTTCAAAAAAGTTCTCAGAAATTTTATAAAAGTCAGTATAGTCTAACTTATTTTGGAAATATAACAGTTAACTAGTAATCATTACTGGTTAACTAAAGGATATATCTAATAGAAAGGTGTTAACCATGCTAAACGATAAGCTCAACGTTCTTCTCGCCAACTACGCTGTTGAGGCTCACAAGATTCACAACTTCCATTGGTATGTCAGCGGTCCTTCTTTCTACAACGTACACACCGACCTCGACGAGGTTTACGGTGCAATGTATGACCAGCTTGACGAGGTTGCCGAGCTCATCCTGATGAACGACGGCTCTCCACTCGGTTCCATGGATTCCTTCCTCAAGAACGCAACTCTTTCCGAGGCTGCAGAGGGCTTCAAGAATCCACAGGAGATTTACCAGGCAATTCTTGCTGACTACGAGGCAATTCGTGCCTTCGCAGCAGAGATTAAGAAGGATGCAGATGCTGAAGACAACTTCCTTGTTTCCGCAGCAATGGACGAGCACATTGCTCTCCTTTCCAAGACTATTTGGATGATTAAGCAGTCCAACAAGTAAGTTTGTCCTTTGGTCGGTGAGCCTCTGGGCGCCAATAAACATGGTCCTTGGAAAATGGCCAGGTTCTTGGCAAACAACCAGCTAAACGTTGTGTTTCTTTCTTTCCCTTATGAACTGAAAATGCCGTCGGGTTTCCGGCGGCATTTTTCGTGGGCGCATAATTACCCGGGTTTTGAATCAATCGACACTGAAAAATCCGCAAGGCGTTCCGCAACCAGGTCAACTGTCCAATGTGGTGGACACATGACCGCATTTCAATGACTACTATCTGCACTGTAGTAAGTGTTCTTGTTCAAAAAGGCGTTTAACAGGCAAAAGACACATCAAACATAGGAGGAATTATGTCTTTAACACGTCGCGAGTTCATTTATGCAGGTGCTTCTAGTTTGTTCGCCCTAGGATTGGTAGGATGCGGAAACAGCAACACAACATCCACGTCTACCTCTGATACACAGAAGGAAGAGCCAAAGAAGTCAGAAGAGAAGCAGCCAGAAAAGTATGAGGTTACCATTGGCACACTCACACAGATTACTGATTACAACGGGAATCCAGCAGCAAAAATCACGTTTAACTTCACAAACAACTCTGATGAGACGGCTGCATTTATGAGTTCGGTGCGAGTTGAAGCGTATCAAGATGGTCAGCAGCTTGAAAGTGCAATTTCTGACGGCGTCAATTGGGAAAGCAGTATGACAAAGATTAAGACTGGCACAAGCCTTGATGTTGAGCAAGCTTACAAGCTTATTAGCTCGTCCGATGTTGAGGTAGAGGTATATCCGCTCTTTGGCAAGGATAAGCTTGCTGCTCAGACTTTTAGCCTTCAGTAAAGAGTCTCCTGTTTATACTGTCCAGTTTGATGGACACATACCATCCACTTGATAAGGAATACTTCCTATCAAGTGGATTTTTGTATGGAAGGGCCAATAGACGATGTATACCCAAGTGCTCATTTATGGACGCAGCTTTTATATGAAAGAGTATTTATTTTTTGATGTTGCAACTAGAAAGCTCGCAGTTTATGAAGTCCATTCATCAAAATTTAGAGAAGGCATGCAATCGTGGATACTTCTTGTGTGCTCTTTCTCAAAAGATGAGCGGAACGTCTTTAAGGTCATTGAGAATCAGTTTTTAGAATCGCAAGAAATTGAATCCAGAGAATTAAAAATTCCGGTATCTGAATGTCAGAAAATTAGCGAAAAAATTAATGAACTAACAAATCCAATCGTTAACGGAATGTTAGAAGAAGAGCAGGAGAGAATTTCTACTGTTAATTATGAAGGGGGACTAATACTGGATGAGGGACCAATTTACAAAGTAGTTTTACGAGGCAATGCAATGATTCCCTTAGTTTTTGATGAGATACAGTTTGGATCAGAATTACATAAGCTAATTGACTTGGTACTAAGAAATGTTCCAACGTTTTAGTTCCATAAAAAAGAGGGCCGCCACCAGGCAGCCCTCTTCGCGTTTGTGCTGGCGAGAAGAACGTTGCACTTGAACGATCTTCTCGCCAAGCGCTGATCTTTTCTCGCCAGATGATGAACTTAGTAGGTAGGGTTTTCTACCTCAACCTTGTCGACCTCCTGGAAAGGAGCAAGGGTTGAGACCATAACGATGGGCTCGTCATAAGGGTTGTTGACGTAGTGGACCTCGCCGGGCTCAATATGGATGAAGTCGCCAGCCGAGAGGGTGTGGACCTCGCCGTCAACCACAATGTCAATCTTACCCTGGAGGATGTGGAAGTTCTCCTCCATGATGTTGTGGTAGTGGGCCTGGAAATCCTGGCCTGGCTGGAACTGGACCATGGCGTAGTTCATGCGAGGACCCTTCATCAGGTACTTAGGGCCGTGATCTCCGCACCTATACTCAAAATCATTCTCGTTGACAATAAACATCTTGCTTTCCTTTCAGGCGCAACTTGTACTGCGACCAAACGTTCTTTTTGCGTGCCACGCGTATCCGCGGCGCGGTGGAGTCCCGGCGTTTACAGACCAGGCGCTCTCCACATGCTCTTGACCTTGCCCTCTTCTGCAAGCTCAAGCTGACTCTTGTAAACATCCTTCCACTGGACATAGAGCTGATCGTAAACAGCTTTGTTGTCTGGGTTGGGGGAGAATGTCTTATCCCATTTAACAACGCGCTTTGCGCCCTCAGCAATGCTTGGATAGATGCCTACGCCGTAGCCTGCAAGGACAGCGGCGCCCAAGGCAGTTGCCTCTTTGACCTCTGGAATGCGGACGTTCTTGCCAGTAACGTCGGCAACAATCTGTGCCCACAGAGAACACTTGGAAGCGCCACCTGCAAAGATGAGCTCGCTTGGCTCATTGCCCGTAGCTTCTTTGACCAGTTCAATATGGCCGCGGACGAGAAGGGCGGTGTTCTCCAAAATTGCGCGATAGAAGGTGTACTTATTGAAACGCTCTGGATCAAGCTCAAAGTTGGTGAACGTTGGGCTTGCGTGGACCCAGTGGATGTAGTTCATAACGTCACTGAAGCAGCAAAGCATACCGTGGCTACCAGCAGGAATCTCTGCAGCGTGCTCGTTCATGACGTCGTACACGTCAATGCCGCGCTCTTCTGCCTCGGCCTTTTCTGCCTGGCAGAAGCCGTCACGATACCAACGCATAACCAGACCAGGCTTGAATGCCAGAGCCTCGTACTGCCAAATCTGTGGAATAGCGTGGCAGTTTACACGAACGCGATAATCTGGGTCTGGAGTGCTCTTATCGGTGTTGAACTCGTACTGCCAGAAGCTGCCACCAAAAACGCCAGCCTGACCAGGCTCGCAAGCTCCAACGCCAATCATGCCCAGCTGGCAATCACCGCCGCCGACAACAACAGGTGTACCTTCGGCAAGGCCCGTCTCTGCTGCGGCGTCTGTAGTTACAGTGCCAAGAACTTCTCCACACTCGATGACCTGTCCAAAGAGATCATCACGAAGACCGCACTCTTTTGCAATCTCTGGATCCCAGGCACGCTCTTCCAGGCTCATGATGCCGGTGGTACTGCCGTTTGATGGCTCAACTGCCAGAATACCGGTGAGCTTGTAAGCAAGCCAGTCGTTGAACATGCCAATCTTGGCTGCCTTGTTGTAGATTTCTGGCATCTTGTTCTTAACCCAAAGAAGACGAGGTAGAGCGCCTAGTGCATAGGTCTGACCACTCTTCTGGTAGATTTTCTTCTCAAGCTCTGGGTCCATATCGATGAGCTGCTTGACCTCGTCAACGCTTCGAGCGTCAACGTTAGCGCATGCCCAAATCTCGTTGCCGTCTTGGTCATACAGAAGGATGCCCTCGCGCATGCAGGTGGTGGAAATACCTGCAATTTCTTTAGGATCAATGGAGGTCTTTGCCAAAACCTCTTTGATGCAGTCCAGAGCAAGCTGCCAGTTAGTAACCCAATCAAAGTCCATGCTGCCAGGCCAACGAGGGTCCTCATGGTGCTCCCACTCGCGCTGAGCAACCCCAACCTGCTCACCGTCAACACTAAAGAGAACGGCGCGAATACTTCCTGTTCCCGCGTCTAGTGCAAGAAGATACTTTCTCATCAGATCCTCCTTGTTTACGAAAGAAGCAGCTCAGCAGCGGTGTCTGAATCCGTAATGAGCACGTTCAGATAGCCGCCGTTAAGCACTGCTTTAATTGCCGTAACTTTATCTTTACCACCAGCAACGCCAACAACGTTCTTGAGCTGGCGAAGCTTGTCTAGATCGGTGCTAATGACGCGATCTTCAATTTCTGTCTGGATAAGATTGCCGTCTTTATCCATAAAGTGATTGAGGACGTCGCCGACAGCTCCCTGCATCTTGAGCACAGTGAGCTCGCCCTCGTTAAGGATGCCGTTGCGCAAAACGGTGGCGCCCTCAACTGCGGCGCCGATGCCGACCACACTCATGTCCGCATATTCCGTCATGGTAGATACATCTTGCAGGCTTTTCTCGTCAAGAAGTGCATCGCGCACTTGGCGAGAAGACACAACAAGTGGAGATGGTGTCAGGAACAGGTGCATGGAGTAGGCGGTGGTGCCAACGGATGGCAGGTAGTAGCTCACGCCGCCCGTAAGGCTTACAACGTTAAGTGATTCCTCGCGGTTCTTGGCGAGAAACCCCAGCATGCGACTGACGGTGTCGCCGTAGCCAATGTTGAGGTAGCCGTCCTCGCGCAGGTGATCGGAGACGTAGTGAGCTGCGCCCTGGGCAATGGATTGATTAATGGCAGAACTGTCCAGGGGAGTTGGGACCACAAAAGCGTCCTTGAGTCCAAAGCGGTCAATAAGGAGCTGTTCTGCGGAAACGCGCTGGCTATCGTTCTTTCTGAAGCTGAATTGAACAATGCCTTGAGCGCGAGCCTCTTCAAGCAGACGAATAACTTTTGCACGAGAAACGCCCATGACCTCAGCAATCTGAGCCTGGGTGTTATCTTCCATGTAGTAATACCATGCAGCCTTGGTGGCTAGTGCATATGTCTGCTCGTCCATCCGTCCTCCAGTTGATACTTTTGTTTAATGATAAAACATTTGTATCTAACATACTAGACTTCATTATAGTAATTATTCTCCCTATTAACAGGAAGATATACTACAAATACCATAATTACGCATAGAGGTATTTCGGACTATTGTTCATTTAACAATCAAAAATACCATTCACGGCAGTAATAATACCGTTTGCCGTGACGGTGCTTTGAAGAATGTCTATTTATAGATATCTTCAAAGTGTGAGATTTTGTACGGCCGTTTGTTATTTTTGGTAGGAGGTACTATGGGTGAATCTTTTGACATCGATATCGATGCCACTGACCCAAAGTCGCCTGAAGGAAAAGACGTGTGTGAGGAGTGCGACACACTTCTTTCCGTCCGCGGAATCAGAAAGTCATTTGGTTCCAACGAGGTATTAAAAGGCATTAACTTAGATTTGGCGCCAGGAGAGGTCATCTCTCTTATTGGTGGCAACGGTTCCGGTAAATCTACCCTCATGAAGATCATCATGGGTATTTACTCTGCCGATGAGGGAGAAATTTCTATCGATCGTCAAAAGGTTGATATCTCCAACCCTAAGGCCGCGCTTGCACACAGTATTTATATGGTTCCTCAGGAGCCAATGCTGTTCCCTAACATGACCGTTAGAGAGAACATCACCATTGGTTTTGAGGCTCCAAAGGCCGAGCTTAACAAGATGCTCGAAGACACCATGAAAGAGATTGGCTGGGAGCTTGACCTGGACCGCAAGGCAATGACACTTTCTATTGCTGAGCAGGGCATGGTTGAGATTCTCCGCGGTCTTATGCGTCACTCCGAGATTCTTATTCTGGACGAGCCAACTTCCGCACTTACTTTTGATGAGGTACAGAGCCTCTTCAAGGTAGTCCAGGAGCTCAAGCAGAAGAACATTGGCATCATCTACATTACCCACCGCCTGGCTGAGGTCTTTGAGATTTCTACCAGCATTGGCATTCTGCGCGACGGCGTTATGGCTATGCGCGGCAAGGTAGAGGACTTCACGCGAGAAGATCTTGTACGTGGACTTCTTCCACCAGACGCAGCAGAGATTAAGAAAGAGATTGCCGAGAGCGCAAACATTGATTACGACGCAGAGCCTATTTTTGAGCTTGCTGAGTTCACCGGCTATGGTTTTGCTGACGTAAACCTCAACATTTATCCAGGCGAGATTGTTGGTCTTGCAGGTATCGTTGGTGCTGGTAGATCAGAGATGGCTACCACCATTTACGGTATGGATAAGGTCCTGGGCGGCAAGGTATTTGTCGACGGTAAAGACATTACTGGCAAGTCCACCAAAGACGTTATTGCTGCAGGCCTGAGCTATGTCCCAGAGGACCGCTTCAACGACGGTCTGTTTAGAATTCGTGACGTTGCTGAGAACACCACAAGCTCTCTGCTTGCTAACTCTTCCCTGGGTAAGCTGTTGCTTAACCGTAAAGAAGAAAATAGGGTTTCTCAGAACTACGTTGATAACTTCCGCACCAAGGTTACTGGCCTTGATCAGGAGGTAGGCGGTCTTTCTGGTGGTAACCAGCAGAAGATTGTTATTGGCCGTGCATTCTCGGTTGCTCCAAAGGTTGTTATTTTGGACGAGCCAACTCGTGGTATTGATGCTGCTGCTCGTGGCGATGTATACGCTGTTCTGCAGGAGCTCCGTAAGCAAGGTGTTTCTATTCTTCTGATTTCTTCTGATATGGAAGAGATTATTGAGCTTGCTGACCGCGCGTTCACCATGTACCAGGGACGCATTAATCATGAGTTCAAAAAAGAAGAAATTACGCAGGACAACCTCATGTCCGCTGCATTTGGATTGTAGGAGGTGACGTATGGATCTTGTAAAGCGCCTTCTCAAGGCTAGGGGACTGAGCAGCCTCGCATTCCTGATTGCTCTCTTTATTATTGTTGGTGCAATGAATCCCGCATTCTTGACACCTGCAACAATTGCTGCCTGCTTTAACACGTCCGTTGTCTACACATTGGTCGCTGTTGGTGTGGCCTTCACCCTGTTCATTGGTGAGATTGACGTTTCTGTTGGTTCCAACCTGGGACTTGTTGCTGTGGTAGTTGGCAGCATGCTGAGAGATGGAACTCCACTTCCTGTTGCTTGCCTGGTAGGTATTCTTATTGGCGTAGCAATTGGCCTGGTAAATGCATGGGGCGTTGCCGTTATGAAGGCTCCATCGCTCATCTTTACCCTGGGTACTAACGGCGTTCTGCGCGGTATTGTTTACGTGTACACCAACGGCCAGTGGGTTGAGAACCTTCCTAAGGAGTTCAAGGACTTCTCGGCAGTAACTGGTATTGGCGACTTCACCGTTTACTACTGCGCAGTTATTGCACTGGTCATTCTGATTCACTTTGCACTGACCCAGACCCGTCGCGGTCGCTGGTTTGCAGCAGTTGGCGATAATGCCAACGGTGCAACCCTGGTTGGTATTCCAGCTCTTCAGACCAAGATTCTGGCATACGTCATCTGCGGCGTTATGGCAGCTATCGGCGGCATCATCTTCTGCAGCCGTATTGGTTTTGTCACCCCAATGAGCGGCAACGGCTACGAGATGAAGGCTATTGCAGCCTGCGTTCTTGGTGGCGTTAGCTTGCTTGGTGGCGTTGGCTCCGTCCTTGGTGCGGCTGTCGGTTCCGTCATCATGGCATCCATCAGCTACCTGTTGGTCTTCATGGGCTTCTCGTCAAATTACGACAACGCAATTACCGGCGTCATTCTGATTGTCATTGTTGTTGTGGACGCTTTGCTCCAGCACCGCTCCATTGTTCAGAACAGGCACGCTCGCCTGAACGCACGTGTTTCTCCAAAGGCAACCTCTGAGGTTCTTGCAGAGCAGATTGCAGACTTTGGCGAGGCAGCAATGAGCCCTTTGGGTAAGAAGGGCGGTGTTCGCTAATGATGAAGACACTTAAGGGATTTTTGTCCAAGGGCCAGACAAGCTGGAACATGATTCTTATTGGCCTGCTTGTGCTTGAGTTTGTGATTTTTGGTGCTGCAAACGGCAAGTTCTTACGTCCAGCACTGCTGTTTACCAGCATTAACGATAACCTGCCAGTCTTTATGATCTCGCTCTTTGTAACGCTTGTTATGGTTACCGGCGGCATCGACATCCAGGTTGCGTCTCTGGTTGGTCTGACGTCCATCACCATTGGCGTTGGCTGGCAGGACTTTGGCCTTCCCATCTGGGGCGCTGTAGGCGTTGCCTTTGTCCTGGTTGTTGCTTGTGGCGCGCTTTCGGGCTTCTTGATTGCGTACTGCCGAGTGCAAGCAATGGTTGTTACCCTGGGCGGCAGCTTCCTGTACTCCGGTCTGGCCCTGCTCATCTCCACGCTCTCCAAGACCGAGAGCTACCAGGGAATTGGCGGTTTTCCCGAGGACTTCAAGTTTGTATCTAACTTCCAGCTCTTTGGCGTCATCCCATTCCAGTTGCTTATCTACATCCTGATGCTGGTCATCGCGTTTATTCTGCTGCACAAGACCAAGTATGGTCGCCGCATTACCCTGGTTGGCGTTAACCAGAGCGCAGCTGAGTTCTCTGGCATTAACAGCCGAGCAGTCATCATGTCCACCTACATGCTCACCGCAGTTTCCGCTGTTATTGCAGGTGTTGTTCTGACCGCTTACCTGGGTACCGCTAAGTCCGATCTTGGTGCCGACCTCACCATGGACATCATCACCGCAGTTGTTTTGGGCGGCACGCTTTCCACTGGTGGTAAGGGCTCCATCGTTGGTACCGCACTTGCTTCGTTTGTCATTGCATTCCTGCGCTTCGGCTTGCCACTGTGCTTCAAGGTAAGCCCACAGTACCTGGATATTCCTGTTGGTGTCCTGCTGGTTGTTGTCATCGTTGCTCGATCGGCAGCAAGCGGAACAAATATTGGTACGTTTTTGAAATCGCTGCTTTCAAGCAGCAGTAAAGCCAAGGCATAAGCTTTGGGGAAATTGTGCCTTAGGCACAGACAAGGGAGGTTACCTATGCAAGAGATTACTCGTCGTGGTTTTATTGGTGCCGCTGGTATCACCGCAGTTAGCGCTGGCCTCGCTCTGGCAGGCTGCAATAATGGTGGTGGCGAGAAGAAGGAAGAGACCAAGAAGTCCGAGGGCGGCGGAGACGTCAAGGGTAAGACCGTAGCATTTATTCCTAAGGTCACCGGTAACGCATTCTTCGAGTCCGCAAACAAGGGCGCACAGGATAAGTCCAAGGAGTGGGGCTTCACCGTTGACTACATCGGCGACGCAACCGCTTCCGTTTCCGCTCAGGTTTCCGTCATCAACCAGGCAGTTGCTAACGGCGTAGACGCAATCAGCATCTCCACCGTTGACGCAAAGGGTGTTTCTGACGCACTGAAGAAGGCAACCGCTGCTGGTATCGTAGTTACCACTTGGGACTCCGACGCTAACCCAGAGGATCGTACCCTCATGGTTTCTCAGGGCACCCCAGAGATTCTTGGTCAGATGCTTGTTGACATGGGCGTTGCTGGCCTCAAGGAGCGCGGCAAGGACCCAGAGAAGGACGAGATCACCTACGTCTGGCACTACTCCCAGGCAACCGTTACCGACCAGAACTCCTGGCAGGTAGCTGCACAGAAGATCATCAAGGAGAAGTATCCTAAGTGGAAGAACGTCCACGAGAACTACTACTCCAACCAGGACGCTGAGCAGGCAATCACCATTGGTGAGGCAATTCTTGATGCTTACCCAGATATCGACCTAATCATCTGCAACGACTCCACCGCTCTTCCTGGCCAGCTCCAGGCTGCAGAGAACAAGGGCTACGACGAAAAGAAGATCACCATCACCGGTTTTGCTTCTCCACAGTCCATCAAGTCCTACTGCGAGCACGGCACCATCTACAACTGGGGCCTCTGGGACTGCGCAGTTCAGGGCGCTATGGGTTGCTACGTTGCAGCATTCCTCGCAGCTGGTAACGAGGTCAAGGTTGGCGACACCATCTCCATCCCAAGCATCGGCGATGTCAAGGTTGAGCCTAACGACTCCATCGCTGAGGGCGCAAAGACTGCCGAGAAGAACAACGGCGTTGTCCTGCTTCCTGAGCGCCTTGTCTTCACCAAGGAGAACATGAACAACTACTCCTTCTAAGTAGAAGCGGTACGTTTTAGCTGGCGAGAAGACCGATCTTCTCGCCAGCTTATGAGGTAATTCAGCCGCAGAGGAGGGTGGTCCTCCCAGGGTGGTTCTCCTAAGGAGGGCGCCGCCAAAGAACCACTCCTCTTCTGCGAGCTTTAAGGTTTTATTGAAAGGATTTTCATGGCAGATCTGGACGGATTGAAAGTAGCTAAGGATTATCACGTAGACACTCCTTTTGCTAACAATCAGGGATTTTATGTAAAGGGTGCAAACAACCTCGACTGGGGTATGCAGAAGCACCTCTCCAACATTTTTGATCCAAAGAGCGGCAACACTGTAATGTTCGCATTTGACCACGGTTACTTCATGGGTTCAACTGCTGGTCTCGAGCGTCTTGACCTGCTGCTTCCACAGCTTGCTCCTTACGTTGACTGCTTCATGGGCACCCGTGGCGCAATCAGGACTTGCGTTTCTCCTGAGGTTTCTAAGGGCATCGCTCTTCGCGTTTCTTCTGGTTCTTCTATGTTGCAGTCCGACCTCTCGCACGAGGTTGTCGCTGTTGACATCGAGGACGCTATCCGCATGAACGCAGACTGCATGGCTGTTCAGACCTTCATCGGCGCTGATGGCCAGCTTTCCAGCATTGACAACCTGAGCCAGGTCATTAACGCTGGCTTCCGCTACAGCATTCCTACCCTTGGCGTTTGCGCTGTTGGTAAGGACATGGAGCGCACTGGTCGCTTCTTCAAGCTTGCAACCCGCATCATCGCTGAGATGGGCTGCCAGATTGTTAAGACTTACGACTGCGAGGACTTCGAGGAAGTCGTTGCAGCATGTCCAGTTCCAATTGTTGTTGCTGGTGGTAAGAAGCTTGCTGAGCGCGACGCTCTGCACCTTGCATACGACGTCATCCGCAAGGGTGCACGCGGCGTTGACATGGGCCGTAACATCTTCCAGAGCACCCATCCTCTGCAGATGGCTGAGGCTGTCCGCATGATCGTTCACGAGGGCGCAACCGACGCTCAGGCATGGGAGTTCTTCGAGGACGCAACCCACTAAGAGCGCAACGAGCACGGCGTCGCCGCAGGCACAACGGGCGCGATCCCGCGCGACCTCCGAGCACGAAAGCGCAGCGAGCACAAATGCGCTGCTCACACGTGGCTCTCTCATGTGACGAGAAACACACTGACCTTGAGCTGGTAATCCTTTCGGATTACCAGCTTTTTTCTGCAGCGTGTTAGCGTTGGCTTTTAGGCCTGGCGCACAAAATAGCGCAGCTTTCTTGTGTTCTGCTGAAGAATCGACATGTTCCTAATCAAGATAGCCAGGCAGCCAGGCAGTCGCACTGCCTGATATGCATATTTATGCATAAACTTCATCTAATATGCTTAAATATGAATAGGATTATATAAGAAATTTAACTATCGATAAATTCTGTATCTATGGAACACACCTAAGTCGGATATTCTGCTCAAATGTGGGCATTTTACACACCTAATGACGATAATCTGCATGATTGAGGTAATTTCTGCGTCATGTATACGTCTTTTTGACAGATTATCCGACTTAGGTGTGTTTCCCAAATCCGAAATTTGCCTCGCGAGCCGATGGCGAGAAGATCCGATTTTATTGCAGGCCGTATACCTGCGGTTTTATGTGATTGCATATTTTATAAGTTTGGATATTTATATAAAAAGTTTCAGGGCATCTTTTGAGTCGCACTTGAGCCACATTCAAGATGTATTTAAGAGCCATTGCCATCGCCATTGCCATGACATTCATAGAAATTCAAAAGATATTTGAGCAGCTGTTTGTAACCCTTCCTGGAAAATTTAAATCAGCTTAACAGCGATTTAACACCCCTTCTGCTGTACTAGAGCCAGGAGAAGGGAGTATCTATGAAATCAAAGCAAGCTTGTGGTTGGAGCTGCCGCCTACGTGTCCTGCCTATTCTATTTTTGCTGTTAGGATGTGCATTTGTAGTCTATGGCGCTTCTCGCGGAGAGGTTCAGACCGTATTGGGAAAAGCGGTACGAATCTGCCTTGAGTGTGTAGGTATTGGTTAGGTGACCTGCAGTGAAAGTGCTCTCAGGGATAAAAATTCTTGGAAAGAAAGTGCGAGAATTTATCACTAAAAGAGGTTTTGTGCAGGCATGCGCAACCTTTCTAACCAACCCTCACCTAACAAATTTTGCCAAGGGAACTATTTATACTGGTCCAGCAAAGTCAGTCTGTGTCCCTGGGCTTAACTGTTATTCCTGTCCAGCAGCTACGGGCGCTTGCCCCATTGGAGCATTTCAGGCGGTGGTTGGATCTTCTAAATTTAGCTTCTCGTATTACATTACGGGTATTTTGATTCTCATTGGAACTTTGCTAGGCAGGTTTGTCTGCGGATTTCTTTGTCCATTTGGCTGGGTACAAGATCTTCTCCACAAGATTCCATTCCCAAAAAAAATTAGCACCAAAAAGCTCAAAGCCTTGCGCTATTTGAAGTACGTCATATTAATTGTGCTTGTCTGGGCTCTACCAGCTTTGATTCAAAATGCTGTAGGAATGGGAGAGCCTTATTTCTGTAAATATGTTTGTCCACAGGGAATTCTCGAGGGAGCAATTCCGCTTTCTTTAGCAGATGTCAGTATTAAGGCAGCTCTGGGCACACTTTTTACGATGAAGTTCAGCATTCTGGCAACTGTCGTGCTGTTGAGCATTATGTTTTATCGTCCTTTTTGCAAATGGATTTGCCCGCTTGGAGCTTTTTATTCTCTGTTCAATCGCATCTCAATTTTGCAGTATCGAGTTGACGAGAAGACCTGTGTAAGCTGCGGAAAGTGTGCGCGTACATGCAAGATGGACGTAGATATTACGAAGAATAACGCAGCCCTTGAGTGCATTCGCTGCGGAGAGTGCATAAAGGTATGTCCTGTTCATGCGATTGATGCAAAACTCCTGCTAATCAACAAGAAAATTGAGCAGTCGGAGAAGGTTGCCACAGCAAAGCAATTGGCGGATCTACAGGCGACAAGCTCAATAAAGTAAGTGTCATAAAACGTGTATAGCTACGTTTCGTACGTAGAAAAGACAGAAAGGACTATGAAATGAAAAAATTTGTAACAAAATCCCTGACGTATGTCGCTGGCCTGCTTATGGCAGTTGCGCTTGTTGGATGCAGCGTTGGTGGTACTGGCAACACAGGCACAACAACCGCCCCAACTGCCGAGCAGCAGAATTCTGCTGCAGTTCCACCTGAGGCAGCATCAAAACTGCACCTCAAAGACGGCGATACTTTCCCAGATTTTAAGGCAACAGATATCACTACTGGCGCTACCTATGACAACACCGTATTTGGACAGAATAAGGTTACTGTTCTGACCTTCTGGTTCAATGGCTGTACAGGCTGCATTCAGGAGATGCCAATGCTTCAAGAACTTGCTGATACCTATAAGGACAAAGGTGTCAATGTCTTGGGTGTTAACGCCGAAGCCGCATACACGGACGACGCTAAGAAGGAAGCCGTGAATATTCTCCAGAAGCAGGGCGTTACCTACGGAAACGTCGCTCTTGATCCTCACAGCGATGGCGGTCACGTTATCGAAGGCCTAACAGCATTCCCAACTACTATGGTTATTGACCAGAACGGTAGACTTGTGGGCGATCCAATTACCGGTGGCTCCAGCAAGCTTCAAGGCAGCGAACTTCAAAAGCGCGTTGACCAGGCCCTTGCTCAGTCAAAGTAGGTTATAGAAGCTTACATACCGCTCACGGCACACGGCGAGAAGAACTTCTCGCCGTAGGGTCCAATCGGTTAGCATTTGAAGTGTTGTATGAAGTACGCCTGGACTGAGTCATTTGAGCTTGGTCCAGGCGCATTCTAATACTTGCAAATAGCATCAAGCTGCATTTGAAAGGGAAGAATTGAAAATCCTTGTGGTGGAAGATGAAAAAGAGCTTCTTGCCTCTATTGGAGAGGGGCTTGAGCTGGACGGTTATTACGTTGATCTTGTCGACAACGGCACTCAGGCTCTTGAAATGGCTCAGCTTGAGCAATATGACCTGATTCTACTTGACCTCAATCTTCCTGGTATCGATGGGCTTGATTTGCTGCGTACGCTACGAGCGGAGCACTCAGAGACTAAGGTGCTGATTCTTTCTGCGCGGTCATCGGTGTCTGATCGCATTGTTGGATTAGACGCGGGTGCTGATGACTACCTTATAAAACCCTTTGCGTTTGGTGAGCTCGAGGCCCGTATTAGGACGCTCTTGCGCCGCGAATATACGCATGGAGAAGCGTCTTTGACGTTGGGAGAACTTCGGTTTGACACTACGGCTCGACAAGTTTTTGTTGGAGACACTCAGGTTAATTTCACCAAGAAAGAGCTCGCAATTCTAGAGTATCTGATGCGACATGCTGGAGCGGTTGTGAGCAGTGAAGAGCTAATGACTCATGCGTGGGATAGCAACGTGGACTTATTCAGCAATTCTGTGCGTGTTCACATATTTTCGGTACGAAAAAAGTTACGAGAAGCTCTTGGATATGACCCAATTTCTAACAAAGTAGGAGAGGGTTATTGCTTTAAGAGGGACAGCGATGACTAAGATAAGTGAAATAATCTCAAAGTCAATGCAGTCAATCCGCACCCAGCTCACTCTTCTTATGGTTGGTTTATTGGTGTGTTGTTGCGTTGTTTTGACCTGGCTTGTGTATCGCTCGACTTCTGAGCTGCTGGAACTAGCTGCAGCCAACGCCATCAATCAGGGAGCTCTTTCTATCGTTTTGGATGTAGATACTATCGAACGTTCTATTTTGTTTGACGCGCTGGGTATCTTGCTTGTTGTGATTGTTGCAGGAAGCTGTGTAGCTTATTTTTTAATAGGTCACTATACCAAGCCAGTTCAACAACTCTCTGCTCACATGAAAGAAATTAGCCCAAATACATTGTCTGATTCCATTGCAATTGAGGGCGGTGGAGAAGAGATTCAAGAGCTGGTTAAGTCATTTAATCAGATGACTGAGCAACTAGATGAAGCGTTTGCAATGCAGAGGCGTTTCTCGGTTAGCGCAGCTCACGAGCTTAGAACGCCAATTGCAGTACTAAGGACCAAGCTGGATGTATTTAAGAAAAAGAAGCGAGAACAGCGTGAATATGACGAGCTTATATCAACAATGGAGACATACATTGACCGCCTATCTTCCATCATCACTGACCTTTTGGAATTTGCGGAGACATCTGAGCTAGGAGAGACTGAGGACGTTTCTCTTGATTCAGTAATTAAAACGGTCGTGGATGATCTTAAATCGGTTGCACAAAATAATATGGTAAACGTGCAGATTGACGTACATTCTGAAACGCAATCTGAGGCACAGACCTTTATCGTTAAAGGAAATACCAATCTGCTATATCGAGCTCTTTACAACCTGGTTGAAAATGCCATTCGTTATAACAATGAAGAAGGTTCAGTCAACATTACTCTAGAAACCAGGGGTCAAGAAGGCGTGGTTATAATTGCCGATACAGGAGTCGGCATAGCTCCTGATCAAAGAGAACTTGTATTTGAGCCGTTCTACAGGGTGAATAAGTCACGATCCAGAGAGTTTGGCGGCGCAGGCATTGGTCTTTCACTGGTCAAGACCATCTTAAAGCGACATGGAGCTTCCATCACAGTCTCTGAAAACAACCCTCAGGGTTCTGTATTTACAATCAGAATTCCACTGGTAGACGCTGTAGATTCCGATTAGCACTTCACATACGCCGCCGTTTGGAGATAAGACGAAATACCAGCTTATGGCGAGAAGAACAACGGTTAGAATAGTTCTTAGCACATAGATGCCCTAGTGATGAAGGGGAGCCAAGCATGGAGTTTATTCTAGACACAGCTGATCTTGAGGCGGTTAAGCAGCTTGATGAGCTTTTGACTATTGATGGAGTTACCACCAATCCTGCGATCATCACTAGAAGTGGTAAGCAACCCGAACAGGTAATTAAGGAGTTCGTGGAGTACCTGTTGCCTGAGCAAAAGTTCTTTGTGCAGGTTGTTTCAACTGACTATCAGAAGATGTTGGAAGAGGCTCGTTATATATGCAGCCTTCGTCCCGAGAATACCTATGTGAAGATTCCTGTTACTCGCAACGGATACAAAGCAATTAAACAGCTCAAGTCCGAGGGCCTCGGTGTTCTTGCAACGGCAATATATTCGGCTGATGAGGCATTCTTGGCAGCTATGAACGGCGCAGATTACCTGGCTCCTTACGTTAATCGTATGTGCAACTACGGCGACGGCATCGGTCAGGTTTTTGACCTTATGCAGATGCTTGAGACCCACGGGCTGAACTCTAAGATTCTTGCTGCATCGTTTAAAAATACCGAGCAGGTTCATGCGCTTATCGCAGCAGGTATTGATGCAGTTACTCTTCCACCTGATATTGTCTACACCATGATGGATCATCCTGGCACAAAGATTGCTGTTGATGAGTTCTCTGCTGCATGGCAGGAGGCGTATGGTAGGGATACCCTGCTCAATAAATCTCAGCATACATTTAAATAAAGGCGTTTATTATCTAAGGTATTTATTATAAATGTTTAAAATAAAATAAATGAAATTATATTTTTAATAAGTTGTATTTTTAGGTTTTAATATGGTGTTCTAAGTATATTGAAAGCGTAAGTCTATCTTTAATTAAGGTTAAGGTGATTTGATATGGTAGATTTTGAATCTTTGGCATTAATGAATGATTCAAAGAAAGAAGACGATCCCCGCCTATTATTCAAATCGCTTTCAAAGACAAATGGCATCAATGATTTGTATGAAATTCAATCTAATGCATTAAGTCAATGGTATAGCCGTAGAAATGAAAAAGACTTAGTTATTAAAATGCCAACAGGATCAGGAAAGACCTTAGTTGGACTTTTATTGGCAAAAGCATCAGCAAATGAATTATCGAGCGGAGCTTTATATCTTGTTGAAAATAAACAACTAGTTGATCAAGTTATTACTCAAGCAAAAAAAGTTGGTATTAAAGCCGTACCATATAGGAGAAAAGAGTCCCTTAATGCAGATTTTAATAATGGCGAGACGATAGTTGTCGGATCTTACCAAGCGCTATTTAACGGAAAGAGTTTGTTTGGAATTGATGGGAACTCGCTTTCAAATCATATTAATTTAGGAACCATTGTAATAGATGATGCACATGCATCCCTATCGGCAATTAGAGATGCATGTGCAATTAAGCTTGACTTAGAAGAACCTTTATATAAAGAAATTACTCAGTTATTCAGTCATTCATTTGACTCAATTGGATTAGATTCAACATTTAATGACATGATTAACGGAGGAGCGGGAGTCACCGATTCGACGGTTTTGGAAGTTCCTGTTTTCGAATGGTACAAGAAAATAAAAGATGTAAAGAAATTGTTAGAAAAAAATATACAAGAAAAAAATATATCAGAAGAATTAAGCTCTCTTTATTTTTGCTGGCCACTTTTAAAAGATCGTCTTTCTTATTGTCGATGTGTAGTTAGTAGGACATCAATTACGATTTTTCCATATCTTCCTTTAACAGGAGCTTTTCCAGCATTTAGAGAAGCAAAGAGAAAAGTTTATATGTCAGCTACTTTTGCTGATGATAGCGCAATGCTTAAAACATTTAATATAAACAAGACAGTAGTTGAAAATCCTATATGTCCAGACTCTTATTCTGGTATAGGAAAGCGGATGATATTAAATACCCCAGATGGAATGGCTGAAGAAGAGTTAGCTGAATTGATTCAGCAAATATCTAAATGTGAGGTAAAACCTAATACACTTATTGAATCTCCGAGTAAGCAAGATGCAAAAAAATGGGAGCGATGGTTTTCTATTGCAAGCGGGGAGACAATCGAAGAGCATATAGATATGTTAATTAAAAATAAAGCTTCTGCTAAAACCGTTGTTATTATAAATCGGTATAACGGAATTGATTTACCAGATGATGCATGCAGATTGGTTGTTTTACATGGCATTCCTTATGGTAGAAGCGATATAGACTTGCTTGATGAGAAACAACTTAAAGACAGTAAAATTTATATTCGCTTAGTTGCTGAAAAAATTGAGCAGGGCATTGGACGAGGGACACGTGGAGCAAGTGATTATTGTGTTGTTTTACTCCACGGTTATGATTTACAGCAATGGATAAAAACACAACGTAATGCACAGTATCTTACGGCAGCCACCAGAGCTCAGATTGACATGGGATCGACAATTGCTAAGAAAAGTGGAGGCTCAAAAGAAGAGTTTCGGGAAGTTATTTTACAGGGAGTTAAAGGTGAGGAAAGTTTTCTTGACTATTGTGCAAGGCAAACTGAATTGATTGCGAAAAATTATTCCGATCCAGGTTCCTCAGAATCTACATTATTAATTGCAGAGGTTATGAGAGCTGCGTGGGAAGAGTGGATAGATTTAAGGCCTTCAATGGCTATACAAAAGATAAATAAAATTGATTGTACGGTTGCAAAAGATGATCCAAGTTTTTATGGATTACTGATGCAGATGGCAAGCGCAATTGCTTTTTCAAATCAAAATAAAGAGGAATCGAAGAGATATCAAAATAAAGCTCATGAATTTAACAGGAATCTATACTCCATTGGCGATGGAGATAATTTTGATGAAAATATAGATTTTGTTAATAATATTGCTACAAATAATGTGCCTGTAGTTTATCTTGAGGGTGAAACGGATGAAAAATATTTTAAACGTGCTGTAGAAGTTTATGGGATTAATATTCCCTTCGAATTTCTTCAAACTGGAACTAAGGATAATCAGGGACAATCAAAAAATGGTGGATGCGGTCAGCTTAAAAAATTAGTAGCTGCTATACGAAACAATCCCACAGTGACAGGAAAAAAGATTGCTGTAATCTATGATTGTGACGTAACAGGAATAGAGACAAATAATGCATGTGGTGTTTTTGAACTTTCTTTAAAGCAATTCGACAATGAAAAAGGTATAAAAAAAGGAATAGAAAACGCGCTTTATCTAGATGACTATGATCTAAAGGATTTTTATACTAAACGCGATCTTCCGGTAGACTATGGAGGAACTCACGTAATGTATGAGCTCAACAAAATGAAGCTCTGTGATTTTATTTGCATGAAATCCGATGCTGAACTTAAAGAGGTTTTTAAAAATCTACGCCCTGTTATAGATGATTTGGTTAGATATTTTTCCCAATAGAAATATTTGTGTTATCTTCCAGCGGCTACAAAACGTCGGTGAAAAAATCTACTACAAACTGACTTAGATTATGTATATAAGTCAGACATAGGGGTATAAGCAAAACCGTAAAGCAGAAACACGGTATGTGTTCACGGTTAGCTTGTGCCCCTTTTCAGGTCATCTACCTGTGGGGTTTCTCGCCAAACGGAACACGTACATAGGAAAGGATGATTCACAATGGGTAAGATTCTTGGAATTGACCTGGGTACTACAAACTCAGCTATGGCTGTCCTCGAGGGTGGAGAGCCAACTATTATCGTTAACGCAGAGGGAGACCGCACAACTCCTTCCGTCGTCGGCTTCCGTGCTGACGGTGACCGCATTGTTGGTAAGGCAGCAAAGAACCAGGCTGTCACCAACCCTGTAAACACTGTCTTCTCAATCAAGCGTTTCATGGGCCGCAAGTTTGACGAGGTCCAGTCTGAGATCAAGACAGTCCCTTACAAGGTTAAGGCTGGCACCGACGGTCGCGCAGTCGTCGAGATTGAGGGCGTTGACTACACCCCAGAGCAGATCAGCGCTATGACCCTTGCAAAGATGAAGGCAGACGCCGAGAAGTACCTCGGTGAGCCTGTAACCGACGCTGTCATCACCGTCCCAGCATACTTCAACGACGCACAGCGTCAGGCAACCAAGGACGCAGGTAAGATTGCTGGCCTCAACGTTCAGCGTATTGTCAACGAGCCAACCGCAGCAGCTCTTGCTTACGGTTTGGACAAGAAGGACCAGGACCACAAGGTTCTCGTCTTCGACCTCGGTGGCGGTACCTTCGATGTCTCCCTGCTTGATCTTGCAGACGGCGTTGTTGAGGTTCTTGCAACCAACGGCGACAACCACCTGGGTGGCGACGACTGGGATCAGCGCGTCATCGACTGGCTTGCAGACAAGTTCAACTCCGACAATGGCATTGACCTCCGCAAGGATCCAATGGCACTTCAGCGTCTTAAGGAGGCTGCAGAGAATGCCAAGAAGGAGCTCTCCAGCGCTCAGCAGGCACAGATCAACCTGCCATTCATCACTGCAGATGCATCTGGTCCTAAGCACCTTGACTACACCCTGACTCGTGCAGAGTTTGAGCGCATCACCCGCGATCTTCTCGACCGCTGCAAGGCTCCTGTAACCAAGGCTCTCCAGGACGCAGGCCTTCAGCTCTCCGACGTCAGCGAGGTCATTCTGGTCGGCGGCTCCACTCGTATGCCAGCTGTTCAGGACCTAGTCAAGAGCATGACCGGCAAGCAGCCTAACATGTCCGTCAACCCAGACGAGGTTGTTGCAGACGGTGCAGCTGTTCAGGGCGGCGTTCTTACTGGCGACGTTTCCGGCATCCTGCTTCTGGACGTAACCCCACTGTCCCTGGGCGTTGAGACCCTTGGCGGCGTTGTTGACAAGGTCATTGACCGCAACACCACCATCCCAACTTCCAGCACAAAGGTTTACTCCACCGCAGCTGACAACCAGACCTCCGTTGAGATCCACGTCCTCCAGGGCGAGCGTGAGATGGCTTCTGACAACAAGAGCCTTGGTAAGTTCAACCTTACCGGCATTCCTGCTGCTCAGCGTGGTATCCCTCAGATTGAGGTTACTTTTGACATCGACGCAAATGGCATCCTTAAGGTCACCGCTAAGGACAAGGCAACCGACAAGTCCCAGGAGATCACCATTTCTGGTTCCACCGCTCTGTCCGACGAGGAAGTTGACCGCATGGTCAAGGACGCAGAGTCCCACGCTGAGGAAGACAAGAAGCGTAAGGACGAGATTGAGGTCCGCAACCAGGTAGACTCCCTGGCATACAGCACCGAGCAGACCGTCAAAGACCTTGGCGATAAGGTCCCAGAGGATCAGAAGAAGGCTGTTGAAGAGGCTGTTGCTGAGGCAAAGACCGCACTTGATGGCACCGACATTGAGGCCATCAAGAAGGCTGGCGAGAAACTCACTGAGGTTGGCCAGAAGCTCGCAGAGATTGTCTACGCAGACGCTCAGGCTCAGACCGCTGGCAACAATGGCGCAGCAAGCAACCCTTCTGAGCCAGATGTTGTTGATGCAGACTACGAGGTTGTCGACGACGATAAGAACCAGAACTAATCTGAGTTTCTCGGCATATGCGCTTGGGTAACTTGGTGCAGTAGCTGGTAGACAATGTGATATGACTCGGAGGCGGCTGGCGGAAACGTTTAGCCGCCTTCTACACATAGGGAGGTGATGGCAGTGGCAACAGAAGATCAGAACAAGGTTGACACTACCTTTGATAACGAGAATAACGGTGATGAAACCGTAGGTGCCGTCGGCGTTGTGGGGGATGGTTCCGCAAGTCAGACGCTTGATGGCAACGCAGCTGCTGCCAATGGCGCAGCTGGCGCAGCCGGCGCGGGCGCAGGTCGTCCGATGACCGAAGAAGAGATGGTTGCAGAGGCAATTCGTCGCGGAGAAGAGACGGCGGAGGCAGAGATTGCCGCTGACGCTCAGCGTGCAGCTCAGGAGCGCGACCGTCTGCAGAACGAGCTGGACTCGGTCTCCGACAAGATTGAGGCAGCAAAGCAGCAGGCGGCTGAGGCAAATGATCGCTTCCTACGCCTGCAGGCTGACTGGGATAACTACCGTCGTCGTACTGCTCAGGAGCGCCTTGATGAGCGCCAGCGTGCAACGGAGAAGCTGGTAGTTGACCTTCTCCCTGTTATTGATGACCTGGAGCGCGCAATTGAGCACGCGGACAACCTGACCGACCCTGCAGCCAAGCAGTTTGTTGAGGGCGTCTCCGCTGTATGCAATAAGCTTGTAAGCGTCCTGAACAAAGAGGGCGTTGAAGTAGTCAACCCTGTGGGCGAGGCCTTTGATCCTCTTTCTCACCAAGCAGTGAGCCAGATTGAGGACACCGAGGCGTATGATGAGACCGTCGCTCAGGTGTATCAAAAGGGCTATCGCATGGGCGGCAAGGACATTCGTACTGCGATGGTTGTTGTTACTCACGGTGGCCCAAAGCGCCCAGTAGAGCAAGAAGCTGCAGACGGTGTAGCTGCTGACAGCGAAACCGCAGACGGCGCTGCCGCAAATGGCGCAACCGAGTAAGGCAGAGTAGTTTAGAGAGGAGGCCGTGCTGAATGGCAGGTAGTAAGACTTTTTATGATGTTCTTGGCGTGAAGCGCGACGCCTCGAAGTCTGATATTCAAAAAGCGTTTAGAAAACTTGCAGCTAAATACCACCCTGATAGGGGTGGCGATGAAGCCAAGTTCAAGGAAATCTCAGAAGCGTACAACACGCTCTCTGACGATAAGAAACGTCAGGAGTATGATCAAATGCTCGCATTTGGCGGTATTCCTGGAGGTGGATTTGGTGGTCGCCAGGGCGGCTTCACCTATACCACCAACGTAAACGGCGCCAATTTTGCCGATTTCTTTAACGGCTTTGGTGGCGGTGCAGGCGCGGGAGCTGGCGGCTTTGACTTTGCCGACATCTTTGGTGGGCGAGCAAACCGTCCAGTTGCAGGCAGTGACCTTACTATGTCCGTAAACGTATCGTTTGACGAGGCGTTTAAGGGAACTTCTCGCAAGGCAACGTATCGCGTTCCTTCAACTGGTGAGGAGCAGTCGCTGACCATCAAAGTGCCAGCTGGTGCTTACGATGGCATGAAGCTGCGCTACAAGAAGCACGGCGAGTACGGCGTTAACGGCGGTCCACGAGGCAACCTTGTGGTTACCATCAACGTTGCAGCTCATCCGGTCTTCTCGCGAGATGGCGCTGACGTGCGCATGAAGCTGCCAGTGAGCATTTACGAGGCAGCTTTGGGTACTTCGGTTGACGTGCCAACGCCTGACGGAACTACGGTGAGACTCAAGGTTCCCGCAGGTACACAGAGTGGAAAAACGTTCAGGTTCAAGAACTTGGGCGCTCCTCGCGTAAAGGATCCTGCGACTCGCGGCGCGCTGTATGTTTCGGTGGACGTCAAGGTTCCAACAAAACTTTCCAAGAAGGAGCGAGACGCTCTTCAGGCGCTGCTTGACGCCGACGAGCGCAGCTACCGAGAGGAGCGGTAATGGCTCGAAAGAAGGATGACGGTCGTAACAAGCCGCTCTACATGATTAGCGTTGCGGCCGAGCTCACGGGCATGCATCCGCAGACGCTGCGCGTGTACGAGCAGAAGGGCCTGATCAACCCTGGCCGTTCCAGGGGCAACACGCGCCTGTATTCTCGCGCGGACATTGACCGTCTCAATCTTGTCTCAAAGCTGACGGACGAGGGCATCAATCTTGCCGGTGTTGTGCGCATTTTGGACATGCGTGAACGAGCTCTCGAGAAGGACGATCTTATCGATGAGTTGCGTGAACGCATTCGCGTGCTTGAGGATGAGCTCCACGAGTACCACATGCGCGAACGCATCACCTCGCTTGTTCGTTATAGCGAGACCAGCCCAGAGATGGTAATGCAGCGTCTGCTTGGTATGCCAAGCTCCACTCCTTCTGACGCTAACGCCGAGGGCGACTCGACGCAGCCAAAGGAATCGTAAGACGACGAGGCAAATTGCTACTAGTAAGATGACCAGCTTCCCGTGTGTGCAGGGAGCTGGTTTTTTCTTGATTTTGGTTACCATTTACCGAATACCGAATACCGAATACCGAATACCGAATACTGAATACCGAATACTGAATACCGAATACCACATGCAGTCATAACCTTTTTAAAATGAAAATTTTTTAAGGGAGATGGCATGCTTAAATACCTTTACGCTCAACAAAAGAGCAAACTAATATTCTTTGTAGTCTTCTCTCTTTTGAGCAGCTTGTTTGAAATTGCGCTTTCATTTGTAATGCTTCAATCCGTTAACCTTGCCATGGATGGTAATTTGTCGGATGCACTGAATGATGGGCTCTGGTTTGGCCTTTATATATTCTGCTATTTTATTGTCGACTTAATTTGCAGGCGTTTGCGCTGGTCAGTAATACAGGGCTGCCAAATGCATTTGCGTGATGAGCTGATACAAAAGATTTTCAGTCGCTCTATTCCTGAGTTCCACTCGTTCAACACCAGTCATTGGCTTTCAATTCTTACTAACGACCTTGATTTACTTGAGGAAACATATTTCCGCGTCTTTATTGATCTCTTGATAGACGTCTTTTCTGGTGTAGTAAGCCTAATAATCTTGTTGTTTATTTCACCATGGCTCGTACTGTTCATCTTGTGCATGATTGCTGTCCAGATGTTTGTTCCTAACACAATGTCTGGAATTATTTCTAACAAGCGAAAAGAACAATCTGAATCAGCTGAACATTTTATTGCTACAGCAAATGAGCATCTTGAAGGGTTTGATCTGCTTAGAAGCTTTCATCTAACAGAGGCTTCGCGGGTTGCCATGAGCAGCGCGAATCAGGCTTGGGAGAAGCAGAAATTTGGAGCCCGGTACTTTAGTTCTTTGGCACGTTTACTTTCATTTACTGTAGGACAAATTATTTACATCGGAATTTATTTTATTGGCGCCATTCTTACTCTTAATGGATTGATGACAGTAGGAATGATGGTCGCGGCATCTCAGCTTGTTGTTTACATAGCAAACCCTATTCAAAACATAAGTGATTCAATTACTGATATGAGAAGCGCAAAAGAGATAATTACTAAAATACAAACGCTTCTTAATGAAGCCCCAACTACAGAAAGTGGGACAAAAGATACCCCTGAGCACTTTACAAATCTAACGGTCAATCATGTTTCGTATGGTTATGACGAGGACAAACTAGTTTTGTCGGATATTAGTTTTAATTTGGAGCGTGGCAGAAAGTATCTTCTTGAAGGAAGTTCAGGAAGTGGAAAGACAACACTAATCAAACTGTTAACGGATGCCCTGAGCCCAGATAGCGGAGATATTTGCTTGGATGGTGTGTCGATCAAGCAATTCAAAAGCGAGCAATACGCTCGGTTCATAATCCCTTGTTCTCAGCAAACGTTCATTTTTAATGCGACCATCAGGGATAACGTTACGTTGTTTTGCCATGAGTTTACCGATGAAGAAATAATTGATGCTATAACAAAATCAGGCTTTTCTGAGATTCTTACCAGATATCCAGATGGAATCAATCATATGATTGACCAGGCAGGAAGTAGTCTTTCTGGTGGAGAACGACAGCGGTTGGCTCTTGCGCGAATCTTTTTGTTTAAGCCACAAATTGTGATTTATGACGAGAGCTTTGCTCATTTGGATTCCGATTCGGTTCAGAGCCTCATTGATTTGATCTTAAAAGATGATGAGAGAACCGTTGTTATGACATCTCATCAAGTAACTCCAGAAATAAGAGAGCGCTTCCACTCTCTCGTTCTAAAAGACGGAACCATCCAGTCAGAAATCGCTTAGCTTTTACTTCTTGACCTAGATGTAATACGTGAATACAATGATATAATTAGGTAAAGGAGGAGCTATGGACAGTGTTGTAACCGCCCGCGTTCCTGTCGAAGTAAAAAATCAGGTTTCTGAGGTTCTTGAATCGCTTGGGTCAAACACCACCAAACTGATTAATGCTGCTTTTGAATATGTGTTGGTAACAGGCAAGCTTCCCGATGCCCATGAGGGTGCTGTGTCAGAACTGTCTGCGAGAGGGTCTTCTCGCCAATTGAGCGAGAAGGACAAAGAGCAGCTCTCGGCACTCTTTGGAAAGATTTCTATTCCCGCACCGGCATCGTTCTGGAATGATTTGGGAGACAGCTCCTACAAAGAGGCAATCAGCGAGTGGAGGCCAAATGACTATGAAGCTCTTGATTGACACTAACGTTTTGCTGGACGTCTTTTTGTGCAGAGAGCAGTTTATTGCTGACGCTAAAAAGCTTTTCATAATGAAGCAGTTTAGGGACGCTGAGCTGTGGATAGCAGCTCAGTCATACACGGATCTCTACTATGTTGGTGCTAAGGCTCATGGTTCTGCTCGCATGCAAGAAATTCTAAAAGAGGTATTTCCGCTGCTCAACGTATGCTCTATTGATAGTGCTGACATTTCGAATGCACTGTCGGAGCAGTGGGAAGACTTTGAAGACTGTCTTATTTGGCGCGCAGCAAAAAAGATAAAGGCAGACTATATCGTCACAAGAAATGCGGCGTATTTTACTCGCTCGGATATACCAGTGCTTACACCTGCCAAGTTTTTCTCGACAATAGAAGCTGAACAAAATCTGGTCTATGAAGAGGCTGAATTTTAGAAGCAATAAGGTGCGGAATAGGGCCGCAAAGCTTAAAGCTGGGAAACGCAAAAGCTCAGCATAGTGCGATAAGAAAATCTACTACAAACACACTTAGATATGTATTAAAAGTCGTGCTTGGGGGTATATAGAATCCGATGAAGATTCAGTCCCCGGCACGATTATTGTTTGGGGTAGGAGGGTGATTTTATGAGACTAGATAAATGGGCTGTAACCGCCCAGGAAGCACTGCAGGCAGCTCTTGGTATTGCTGGTGATGTAGAGGCTTCCGAGGTTGCACCAACACACCTGCTCAAGGCGCTGCTGGACAGCAATGAGCGCAATCTGCGTTCTATCTTGGAGAAGATTGGCGCAGATCCTGATGCAATTGCCACACAGGTAGACCAGGCAATTTCCAAGGCTCCAAAAGTAAGCGGAGCACAGATTGGCATTGGCAACGACCTTCTCAAGGTTATCAACGAGGCCGAGAAGCTTGCCACTAAGCTGGGAGATTCCTACGTTACCTCCGAGCATCTGCTCACTGCGCTGGCAAACGATAACACTGATGCAGGTAGGATTCTTCGCGACGCCGGCGTTACTGCTAAGCGCGTGGAGGAGGTTTACAACGAGCTTCGTGGTGATGAACGCGTAACCTCTCAGGATGCAAAGCCGCAGTTTGAAGCCTTGGAGCAGTACGGTCGCAACGTGACCGACCTTGCTCGCCAGGGAAAGCTTGATCCAGTTATTGGTCGCGTCGAAGAGATTCGCCGTACCATTCAGGTTCTGAGCCGCCGCACCAAGAACAATCCTGTTCTTATCGGCGAGCCTGGTGTTGGTAAGACCGCAATTGTGGAAGGCCTGGCAGAGCGCATTGTTTCTGGCGACGTTCCAAGTACCCTGCGCGACAAAGAGCTTGTTGAGCTTGACATGTCTGCCCTGGTAGCAGGCGCAAAGTATCGCGGTGAGTTTGAGGACCGCTTGAAGAGCGTGGTAAAAGAGGTGGCCAAGTCTAACGGCCAGATTATCCTCTTCATTGACGAGCTTCACACCATCGTAGGCGCCGGCGCTTCCGAGGGTTCCATGGACGCTGGCAACATCTTGAAGCCAGCACTTGCCCGTGGCGAGCTCCGCGCAATTGGTGCTACCACACTGGATGAATACCGCAAGTACATCGAGAAGGACGCTGCTCTTGCGCGCCGTTTCCAGACCGTACTTGTCTCCGAGCCTTCTGTTGAAGACACCATTTCTATTCTGCGTGGCCTTAAGGAGAAGTACGAGCAGCACCATCGCGTCCGTATTACGGACTCCGCTCTGGTTGCGGCAGCAGACCTCTCTAACCGCTACATTTCTGACCGATTCTTGCCAGATAAGGCAATTGACCTGGTAGATGAGGCGGCATCAAGACTTCGTATGGAGCTTGATTCTATGCCAGCAGAGATTGATGCGGTTGACCGTCAGCTCACTCAGATGCAGATTGAGGAGCAGGCTCTGATGAAGGAGGAGGACGCTGCTTCAAAGGAGCGTCTGGAAAACCTCCGTGCAGAGATTGCTACGACGCAGGAAAAGCTTGATGGCATGAAGGCCAACTGGCAGAACGAGCGCGGCGCAATTGACCTGGTGCAGGACTTGAAATCCCAGATTGAGGACGCAAAGGTGCAGATGGAGCGCGTGACCCGCGAGGGTGATTTGGCGCAGGCATCCGAGCTTCGTTACAGCACCATTCCAGAGCTTGAGCGCAAATACGATGAGGCAGAAAAGGCCCTTCTCGCCAAGCAGGAAGACGGCGGAATCCTCAAGGAAGAGGTCACCACGGATGAGATTGCCGAGGTAGTTTCTTCGTGGACCGGCGTGCCTGTGTCCAAGATGATGCAGGGCGAGATGGACAAGCTCAAGAACCTTGAGGATCAGCTTCACCTGCGCGTCATTGGTCAGGACGACGCTGTTTCCGCAGTTGCTGCAGCAGTCCGTCGTTCTCGCGCAGGTCTGGCGGATCCAAACAAGCCTCTGGGTAGCTTCTTCTTCCTGGGCCCAACCGGCGTAGGTAAGACTGAGCTAGCAAAGGCGCTGGCAGAGCTGCTATTTGACGACGAGCGTTCGCTGATCCGCATTGATATGTCTGAGTACATGGAGAAGTTCTCGGTCCAGCGTCTCATTGGCGCGCCTCCAGGATACGTAGGCTATGACGAGGGTGGCCAGCTCACCGAGGCAGTTCGCAGGCATCCATACTCCGTCATCTTGCTGGACGAGATGGAGAAGGCTCATCCTGATGTCTTCAACATCTTGCTGCAGGTGCTGGACGACGGTCGCCTAACCGATGGTCAAGGTAGGGTAGTGAGCTTCAAGAACACCATCATTATCATGACCAGTAACGTTGGTTCGCAGTTCATTGCTGGTGCTGGCGCAGAGGGCTTCAACGAGGAGTCCAGAAAGCAGGTTATGGAGGCGCTACGCAGCTCCTTCCGCCCTGAGTTCTTGAACCGTATCGATGACGTGGTTGTCTTCCAGCCTCTGGGTCTTGAGGACATTGAGCACATTGTGGACATTCAGCTCAAGGATGTTCGTAGCAGACTTGCTAACGAACGCATGACGCTGGAGCTTTCCGAGGCTGCTAAGCAGTCGCTGGCTCTTGACGGCCTGGATCCTGTTTACGGCGCTCGTCCTCTGAAGAGACTCATTCAGCGTCGCGTTGTTGACCAGGTAGCAAACTTGATTATTGCAGGTGAGCTGCATGAGGGCGATACTGTTCTGGTTGATACTGACGAGAACGGCAACTTGATTGCTCGCAAGAAGTAAATGAGGCTGCACATGTGCGATGAGGTAAACAGGGACGAGAAGCCCGAAGCACAGGCTGCCGTAACGGCTGCCCCGCAGGTCATAGCGCAGGTCAAGCCGCAGGGAGCAACGCGCAAAGGCGATGATTCCAAGAAAGCGCAGGTTGTTGACCCGGAGTTCGCACGCGCGGAAAACGAGGACGATGACGGCTACGACCCGTATTCCGATCGTCGTCCCGTGAGCGAGCCGCTCTTTGAGCGCGATCCCTGGAGCTAGATCACCGGGTTTCTCGCCAGGCGCTGTGAGTGCACACGCAAAACTCTACAAACGAAAGCCGCTGGTACATGACGTATCGGCGGCTTTTTGTGTGGCTCTGCGTTACGTTCATGATTGCGAGCCTGAAAAGTACAAAGAATCTGTGTTTGAGTCACCGATTCTTTTGCAAAATCAGGCAAATCCACAGATTCTTTGATGCTTTTAGGCAAAAGTTACAGATTCTTTGCAGAAATCAGGCGCGCACTGGATGGCTCAGCTGCTGACACACCGCACGACATCGCGACTTTGCAGCTACCGCTGGCGAACAGCGCGTTTAGCGAATCGCAACGCCCCAGTTGGTGGACATCCAGGTCCAAAGGAAATAGAAAACTGCGGCAATGATGGCCAAAACGATGATGGCGGCAATCAGCGAGCCTGCATTTGAGCGGCGCTCTTTTCGGACAAAGATGTCGCGCTGACCCTTGGGTACCTGCAGGAACTGGCCATAGTGAACGTCCTTGCGAAGGTGCGCAATCTCGTTCTTTGGCTTGCGCCAACCCTTCTTCGCATAAGCGCCCTTGCTGGATTCAAAGCCAGCAGCTTGGTTCTCTGGAATTTCGAGTTTCTCGCCCGGCATTGTAAAGTCGCTGATAGGTTCCACTGTTTTGTGATGGCGATGCTGGCGGACGTATGGCTGCTTTGCAGCGTCCTCGCTCGCATGCTCAGAAATCTCAGATGATGAGAAGTGCTGTGCACCAGTTGCGTGAAGCTCGGCATCATCAGCTGGATGGGCTTCCTGCTCAAAAGATTCAGCGTATTCAAACTCCTGCTGAGCGTCAGAACGAGGGTCCTGATTCGCAGGTGAAACGTTATTTTCAAGGTTGTTCGAGGTGTCCACGATGGTCCTTTTGTCGTAGTCTCGCAAAACATTGATATAAAACATGATACCGCAGCGCGCACAATCCTGCACAGTTTTGCTTGGATATTTACGCGACTGCGTCAGACAGACGTGTGAGACGGACGAGTGATTTGGCGTCGACTCACGCGCATCTACGTGGTACATAACTGCAGGATAATTTTAGTCATTAAGACTTAGAAATTTTATAAAAAGTTGTATAAATTCGTGCAAGCAGGGTACAACAGATGATGAACAACGAAGTGCCAATAACGGCATCTACCAGTAAAGGAGTGGTTACTATGAAGAATGTAGTTCCTTATGATCGTATTGCAAGGAATCTGAGCACGTGGCCATTTGGCTCATTTGATTCTTTCTTTGACGCGCCTTATTCAGCTCTGTCTTCCGTCTCGTCCGACGCTTTTGTTATGAACGTTGAGGATGCAGGTCAGTCTTACGTGGTAACGGCCGAGCTCCCCGGCGTTTCTAAGGAGAACATCGACGTCGAGCTCAATGAGGGTAGGCTTTCAATCACCGCTACTCGCAAGGAGTCCGAGGAGGAGAAGGCCAAGAACTACCTGCACAAAGAGTCTTCTGAGTGGCAGGCAACTCGTGGCGTGTATCTGAAGGACGCAGCTCGAGAGGGTCTAACTGCAAAGCTTGATGGCGGCATCCTGACCATTACTGTTCCAAAGCAGGATCAGCAGGCTAGCGTCACAAAGATTGTAATCGACTAATACTAGTGCTCTGAGCGGCGGCTTTGACGGTCAGTCAAGCTGCTGCTCAGGCAGTAAGGTGCCTGGTAGTTGACCTGCCAGGCACGTATAGCTGCAGCCGAGCGTACGGCTAGACGTGCCTGTTCAACGCCCGATTACAGGCACCTCGCATAGCGAGAAGATCTTGGAACTCCAAGGTTTTCTCGCTTTTTTGTTGTCTCGAAACCGGGACGCGCGGTGTGTCAGCGTACACGCGCAGCTTAGAGCGACATCGTCGAGAGGCGCGCAGCTTACAGCGACATCGGCCAATCCTGACTGGCAACGCAGATGGCAAGAGAGCCGTCGGGAGTCTGTGCCTCGGTAAACGCATCGTTGAGCGGCTGCGCACCAACCGCTTCAGCAAGCGTTCTAACTGCGATGCTTGGACGGTTATTCTCGTGAGAAAGATGCATGCCAACCACGCAACGCGTATTTGGGCCTACGAGCTGCGACAACGCCTGCGCAGTGTACTCGTTTGACAGGTGACCGGAGTCTCCGTGGACTCGCTGTTTGAGCACGTACGGATAAGGACCTGTGAGCAGCATATGCTCATTATGGTTGGACTCGATAGCAAGAATGCGCACGTCAGAGAGGCACTCGAGAGCCTTGGGCGTCAAAATACCCGTGTCGGTGCAATAGCCCACGGAGTCCACGATGCGTCTATCAGGACCAGCGAGATAATCAAAGCGCATGCCCATAGGCTCGCAAACATCGTGCGAGGTGGGGAAGGTGCTTACCTCAATGTCTGGAGCGGCATCAATATGGACAGAACCTGCCTGGTCAACAAGGGTAAAGGTGACGTTGGAACAGGGCTTTCTTGAAAGTACGGCAGCAGTTCCTGTTGTAGCGAATACGGGAACATCAAAAGTTTTACTGACTACCGAAAGACCCGAGACGTGGTCGGTGTGCTCGTGCGTAATAAAGATAGCTACGAGCTCGGACAGGTTAACGTTCAGTTCTTTAGACCGACGCAGAATTTCTTTTCTAGAGATTCCGCAATCAATCATAATGAGACCATCAGGCGTTTCTAGCAGGCTGCAGTTGCCCTTTGATCCGCTCGCAAGAATATGTAGGCGAAACGTGGGATTCATGAATTTCTTTCTACTGAGTAACTTTCGGGTATAACTGTAACAAACACACCGGACAGAAATTGGTGCTAAGTGCCATCCGTACACGCATACTTCAACAAAAAGAACACTCTCGTCGCAAAAGACCAGGCAGAAGGCTCGCGCCGAGGCCAGGTCGCCGCGCCCGTTATCCTTATGGTCTCGGGCGGAGCCGACTCGATGGCGCTGCTTCACATGGCGGTAACGGAGCCGCTTGATCTTGGCGACGGCGCAGGACTTTCGCGCATTGCAAAAGAGCGCTTGCATGTGTTGCACGTAAACCACCTGCTTCGCGGCGAAGATGCGGACGCTGACCAGCACTTTGTTCAAGAGACTTGCGACTCGCTAGGCGTTCCCTGCACCGCGTTGCGCGTGGACGTGGCAAAGTTTGCGCAGGAGCGTGATGGCAACGTGGAAGATGTTGGTCGTCGGGTGCGGTATGACGCCGCGCGAGAACTCGCTCAAAAACTATGTACTGAGCAGGGGATTTCTCGTCAGAAGGCAAAGATTTTGACGGCGCACACGGCGGACGACCGCGCGGAGACGTTCATGATGAACGTGATGCACGGGTCCGGCATGAGCGGCCTGGCGTCGATTCCTAGGCATCGCGGGCTGATTTATCGTCCGCTGCTCGACTACACGCATGACCAGCTCAAAGACTGGCTGAAGGCTCGCGGCCTGGACTGGCACGAGGATGCTACCAACACCGACACCCACTATCTACGTGCGTATATGCGCCACAACGTGCTTCCGCTTCTTAAGGCGAGAAACCCGATGTTGGTGCAAACGGTGTGCAAAATTGCAGATTTGATGACTGACGAAGACGATTATCTTGAGGCGAAGGCCGCTCGCAAGCTGAGGCAGATTACGCTGCGCAAGAGTGAGTTTTCACTGGTACTTGACGCGTTGAAGCTGAGCTCTACTGACATGGTGATTGCCCGCCGCGTGGTAAGGATTGTGGCTCGGCAACTAATCCCTGAGGCCTGGCTAGAGTTCAGGCACGTAGATGCCGTGCTTGAAGCGGTTGCTGCGGGAGTTGGCGTGGCTAACTTGCCGCAAAACCTTGAAGCGCGCGTTCGTTTGGGCACCGTGACATTCTCGTTCACGGGTGCCGCGAGAAGTGCGGGCGCCGCGGGTGCGACCGCGAGCGGCAACGAACCAGCAGGTACAACGCCTGCTGCGGCAACGTTTGGCGAGCACCTTGCGGTTCCAGGAACGCTGGAGCTGGCAGACGGCCGAGTGCTTTCGGCACGCATTCTCCCTGTGGAGCACGGCTTTGACGTCGTGTCCTATGCAACCGCGCATAGCCAGGAGTGGTTGGGTGAGTCGGTTCTTCTCGACGCAAAAGCCTGCGGGATAGATCCAGTCCACGGCGGCAGCCTGTGGGTTTCGGGGCCCGAGGCAGGGGACACCATGCAGCCCCTGGGCATGCATGGGCAGTCAAAAAAGATCTCTGACCTGCTGGGTGAGGCGGGCGTGCCCGTTGAATCCAGGAGTATGATGCCTATTGTGCGCACAAATATTCGTGGACATGTGGTGTGGGTTGCGGGAATTCGTCCCGATGAACGAGTAAAATGTACGCAAGATACAAAACAGCTGTTAGAATTGAATATCTATTCTGGTCACAAGCCATTTGAGAGGAGCCAGTAATGGCGGAGCTTCACCCTGATATTGAAGAGATTCTACTTGACGAACAAGACATCAAGGACATCGTCAAGAAGGTGGGTGCGGAGATTACGCGTGACTACGCGGATAAGAACCCCCTGGTCATTGCTGTTCTTCGCGGAGCTGTTGTATTCATGGCCGATATCATGCGCGCCATTGAGTGCCCACTCTCCATCGATTTTATGGCTGTTTCCAGCTACGGCGACGGCGTTAAGAGCTCCGGCGTCGTGCGCATTGTAAAAGACCTTGATACCAAGATTGAGGGTCGTCACGTCATCATCGTTGAGGACGTCCTGGACTCCGGTCTGACCCTCTCTTACCTGGTCCGCATGCTCCAGTCTCGTAACCCCGCTTCCATTGAGATTGCCGCTTTCCTGGTCAAGGACATTGAGGGCAAGCGTCCAGCTATTGATCCTCGTTACGTGGGCACTCACGTCCCCGATAAGTTTGTTGTTGGTTACGGCCTGGACTATGCAGAGCGCTACCGCAACCTGCCATTTGTTGGCGTTCTGAAGCCTTGCGTGTACGAATAGGCTGAGCTACTGTAGGCTTCGGGAGAATCGAGAAACCATGGTCAATCAGACAAGTCTTGCATACGGATCAGAAAAGTCTGCAATCCGTGAGATTGCAGGTTATGCGATGCAGCGTCGTACTGAGATTGGCGCTCAGAATGTGTTTGATTTCTCGATCGGCAACCCTTCCGTGCCTGCTCCTGAGTCTGTTCGCACCTCTATCGAGGCCGCCATGCAGCTTCCTCCTCAGCAGGTCCACAGCTACACACCTGCAATCGGCATTCCCCAGGCCAGGGAGGCAATTGCCGCGTCGCTCCGACGTCGCTTTGGAGATCACGCAGCTCAGGCAGGCGATCTCATCTTGACTTGCGGAGCTGCAGCTTCCGTTTCTATGGCGCTCAATTCCATTGTTTCTCCAGGTGAAGAGGTTATTGTTATTGCTCCATACTTCCCAGAGTACCGCGTGTGGATTGACCACGCTCAGGCTACCTGCGTTGAGGTTTTGGCTGACGAGAAAACCTTCCAGATTGATGTTGACGCCGTTTGTGCAGCTCTTACGCCTAAGACTCGTGCGGTGATTATCAACTCTCCAAACAATCCTGTTGGTGCTGTGTATACCAGGGATAACCTTGATGCATTTGCCAATATGCTCCGCAAACGCTCCACTGAGCTGGGAACTGACATTTACGTCATCTCCGATGAGCCTTATCGCGAGATTGTTTTTGGCAACATTGAGGTCCCTTGGGTTCCTGACGTCTACGAGCGCACCATTGTGTGCTATTCCTACTCCAAGTCCCTCTCACTTCCTGGCGAGCGTATTGGTTGGGTGCTGGTTCCTGCTTCTAATCCGGAGCAGAAGGAGATTTACGCAGCTTGCGCGGGTGCCGCTCGACTGCTGGGTTTTGTGTGCGCGCCAGCGCTTTTCCAGCGCGTCATTATCGACTGTGTTGATGAGCCAGCTGATGTTGAGGCCTATGCAAAGAATCGAGAAGTTCTGACCGATGGCCTCACCAAGCTTGGTTACGAGTACATCCAGCCTGATGGTGCATTCTACCTGTGGGTTCGTGCCCCTGGTGGAGATGCTCAAGCATTCTGCGATGTGGCCAAGCAGTTTGAGCTGCTGCCTGTTCCATCCGACTCGTTCGGCTGCCCAGGTTGGCTGCGCGTGAGCTACTGCGTTGCGTACCAGACCTGCGTGGACTCGCTTGCTGCCTGGGAAAAGACTCTTGCTGCAATGAAATAAGCGCTGCAACAGGCGAGAAGATTACCTGAAGAGAGCCAGCCGTCAATGGCGAGAAAATCAATCGACCGCAAACGACAAAGTGAACTGCCTCCCATTTCTTGGACATAAGAAATAGGAGGCAGTTTATATGCGGGGGATTATGATTCTGCAGCGTGTTAGCGTCGGCTTTTAGGCTTGGCCCACAAAATAGCGCAGCTTTGGTAGGTTCTGCCGAAGAATCGACATGTTTCTAATCAAGATAGCCAGGCAGCTAGGCGGTCGCACTACCCGATATGCATCTCTATGCATAAACTTCATCTAATATGCTTAAACATGAATAGCGTCATATAAAATATTTAACTATAGGTAAATTCCGCACCTAAGGAACACACCTAAGTCGGATAATCTGCTCAGATGAGGGCATTTTACACATCTAATGACGATATTCTGCACGTTTGAGGTATTTTCAGCGTAATGTATACAAGCCGCGCGGAAATGCAGCTTTGTTTCTTTGTGCGATGTTGTTGTGAGCTGTAGCCGTTCGAACAGCGCGACGCCTTAGTTGCTGTGCTCGTGTCTGGCTTAATATCCCTGCTTAGAGGCTGGAATCTTAGCGTCAGCAATGGTGCCCAAAAATGTCTGGGCATCGCGGCAAGCCATAAGCTCCTCAGGAAAATCAACCTCTTCAAGCAGCTTAATAACAGAACGCGCATCAGCAATGCGGGTTGCAATGTGAGCATCTGAACCAAAAGAAATCTTGCAACCCAGTTCAGCGCAGGTCTCTGCAATCACACGACAACGCTCAATAGCAACCTCACGCTGACCTTCGTCGTGTGTGGCCTCGTTCATCTCGATGAGCTTACCGCGATCGCGACACTCTCTGACAAGTGCGGGAACATCAAAATCTAAACCACTGCGACCAAGGTGGCCAAGAATCAAAACATGTGGATTATCCAGCGCATTCACGTACATCTGGGTAATCTGCTTCCGCGAGGCGCCAGCTGCCCACTGCTTGCTATGGATACTTGCAACCGCATAATCGCAGGTACCCAGAATATGCTCGCCAAGAATATGAGGCTGACGGAGTTTATCGCCATTAATGCCCTGGTCAAACGTAATGTCGTAAGCAAACAGATTGCCCTCAAGGTCAACAATATCCACCTCGGCGCCGTGAAGCAGCCTTACGCCGTACCAGGTTTCTGGCCAAATGGCGGTGTTCATAAAGAACTGGAAATTCTTAATGGTCTGCTGGTCATACAGCATGGACGAGAAGTGGTCGGTGATTCCAAGCAGCTCATAGCCACGCTCAGAAGCTGCGCGAACGTTCTCCTCAACGGTTGAATAGGCGTGCCTCGAGTACAGGCTGTGAGTATGAACGTCGCAAGTAATGCGCATGACGTGCTCCTTTGAATTCCAATCGACAACTCTAGTTAATCACGGCCGCCATCATGAGGCAACCCTGGCGAGAAGACCGGTCTTCTCGCTACCTGCGCGATCTACAGCTCAATGCTCAGCTCAACGGGGCAGTGGTCGCTGCCGTAGACCTCGCTCAAGATGGATGCGCTTTTGACCTGTTCAGCAATGCGGTCGGAGACCAGGAAGTAGTCGATGCGCCAGCCCGCGTTGTTCTTGCGCGCGTTGAAGCGGTAGCTCCACCAGCTGTAAGCGCCGGTCATGTCGGGATGGCGATACCTAAATGTATCGGTAAAACCCGCGTCCAAAAGCCTGGTAAAGCTTTCGCGCTCCTCGTCAGAGAAGCCTGCGTTTTGCCTGTTAGACGATGGGTTCTTAAGGTCAATCTCGTTGTGGGCAACGTTAAAATCGCCGCAGGTAATTACTGGTTTTTGCTCAGATAGCTTAGCCAAGAACTCGCGATAGTGCTGATCCCACTCAAGACGCTCATCCAGGCGCGCAAGCTGGTCTTTTGAGTTTGGCGTGTACACGCACACAAACCAGAACTTCTCAAACTCCAGCGCACATACGCGACCTTCGTCGTCAGCAACGGGGCATCCAATCTGACGAATTACCTGCAGAGGGGTTTCTCGCGAGAAAACCGCTGTGCCCGAATAGCCTTTTCTGTCTGCGTAGTTCCAGGTTTGAACGTAGCCGGGAAGGTCCAGCTCAACCTGGCCTTCTTGCAGCTTAGTTTCTTGAAGGGCAAATACATCAGCATTTATGGTTTCAAAAATTTCCGTGAACGAAGGCTCTTTCTTGAGCACGGCACGCAGACCGTTAACGTTCCAGGAAATTAGCTTGTACTCTCGAGTATCGCTCATAACTCCTCTTTCATACTACGACCTGGTGGTTTAGGTCGCAGTGGATTCGTATCACAGTAGCCGCGAGTAACGCGCGTTCCACGCTCCAGTTACGGCGCCAAGCGGTGCGTTTGCGGCAATAAACTTTCAATAAATCCATGGTATACGACTAGTAGCCACCAATACCGCTACAATAGAAACATTCATAGCTGGCAAGGAGGATTCATGCTTCGTCAAAGCTACAACACCTGGCAATGTGGAACTCACACTATCTCGTTGGCGCGTCCTAGGATTATGGGCGTTCTCAACGTCACTCCAGACTCGTTCTCTGATGGCGGAAAGAACTTTGATCCAGAGGCTGCAATTGCTCGTGGATTGCAGATGTTGGATGAGGGCGCTGACATCATTGACGTTGGGGGAGAGTCTACTCGCCCAGGTCACACGCCTGTTCTGCCTACAGAAGAGGCTGAGCGCGTAGTACCTGTGGTGCGCGCGTTGGTGGCTGCTGGAGCAATTGTCTCCATCGACACGCGCCATGCCGAGGTAGCAAAGATGTGCGTCCGCCTTGGAGCATCAATCATCAATGACGTTTCTGGCTTCACCGATCCAGAAATGGTTGCCGTAGCTGCGGAGTCTGACTGCGGCTGCATTGTGATGCACTGGAATAAGGACGGCCTTGGTGCTCGTGTTGAGCGCAAGCAGGTGCAGCTGGATGATATGCGCCCTTCTCGCCCTACTGGTAGCGCAGCTGCTCGAGCTGCAGCTACAGGAGCCGAGACACGCACGTTGAGCTCTCAGCGCCGTTTTACCCTGCCTGAAGAGGCACCTATCATGCGCCAGATTATGGGCTTTTTGGGTGACCAAGCTCGCGGTTTGATGCGCGCTGGCGTTTCCAAGGACCGTATCTGCATTGACCCAGGTCCAGGTTTTGACAAGTTTGCTGACGAGGACGTTGTTATTCAGCGTGCTACTCGCTCGATGGTTTCTATGGGATATCCGCTGCTCTGCGCCGTGTCCAGAAAGCGTTTTGTCGGCGCTGTTTCTGGCGTAGCCGAGGCTACCCAGCGCGACGCAGCTACGCATGCAATTTGCATTGCTGCAATCACCAACGGCGCCCGTATCCTGCGCGTTCACGATGTTGCGGGAACCGCTCAGGCTATCAACGCTTACTGGGCTATGACCGAGCGCGACCCTCGTCAGGGATTTGTGGCGCTTGGCTCCAACGTGGGTGACCGCGTGGGTTATCTGGCCCGCGCAACGCAGCTCATCGATGAGATTCCGCTGACCTGCGTTGTTTCTCTCAGCCACGCCTACGAAACTGAGCCTGCATACGGTATTGCTACACCCGTGGTAAACGCCGTTGCCGAGATTAGAACTGAGCTCCATCCTCTGGTGCTGATGGATAAACTGCTTGAGGTAGAGAACGCTCTCAACCGCACGCGCAAGAAGGGCGAGGAGGGCCATGGACCTCGCACTATTGACTGTGACCTTCTGTGGGTTGAGGGTGAACAACACGCAGGTAAACACCTTACTCTTCCTCATCCACGCATGGGTGAGCGCGATTACGTGCTTGTTCCTATGGAGGACCTGATGCATGATCCGGTGCGCTTCTTCTCGCACGGTGGCGTAGAGATTGTCCCTCCTGACCAGCGTGTTGGTCACGTTACCGAGGACTTGGGAGCCATTACGTGGGAGTAGCACAAGAAGCTCTGGAGCTGGCACGCGGCGGTGCGCAAACAGGTGAGTTTGTATTCCGCGTCTCTGACGTGCAGGAATGCGCTGACCAGAGCCAAGACGAGCGCTCCGAATCGGCTTGCGCGCCGGCATCAGCGCACACATCATCTGGCGAGAAACCCTTTGAGGTTGCAACTGTTGTGCGCCTAGGAGTCTCGATGCCCTATGTACCTGCCGTTCCATACGTTGTAGCGCTGGGGCTCTGTCAGTTCTTGCGTGCGCTAGATGAGAGCTTTGGTATTCGCTGGCCTTACGATATCTGCTATAAAGACCAGGTAGTTGCCTCAATTAAGGCAACCGCAGGTTATCAAGAGGGCATGTTTGCTGTGGTAAGCATTGCAGCAGATTCTGAGGCGCTGTGCTCAGTGTTTGACGTTACAGACAACAAAGAACTTCTCGCCAAAAAGGTTTCTGAACTGGTGGTTCAGAGCGTAAGCGCATGGGAGCAGCAGGTTAAGCGCGCAAGGAGTTTTGCGGGACCCATCGCACTGATCTTGAGCGACTACTTTGATATGGTTCCTCTGCTTGGACAGCAGGTCAATAAGGTATATCCCAGCGGCAACGTTGCGCTGACCGCTCGATTTGGCGGCATTGACGTGTGGGGTCATGCCATCCTTGTTGACCAGGACGGTAAAGAAATCCTTGTAAGTGAGGACGAAGCTTCTGTAGTTCCAGCGGTTTAACCGCCGGTTTAGCTGCGGTAACGCGGCTGCAACGTAGCCGCAGCATCAGCTATTTGGCGGCTTGAGCAGACTGCTTCCAGATCAGATAAATGCCACGCATGGTGAGCTGTGGATCAACCACGTCAAAAACATCCGTTGCTTCGCTAACGGTGTTTGCCAGGCCACCCGTTGCAATAACAGTCGCGCCCTCAATACCAGGCTCTTTGAGCGTTCTGGCAACTAGGCCTTCGGCCTGAGCTGCAGCACCAACCACAATACCTGCTTGAACAGCGCTTTCGGTGGTGTTGCCCAAGACGGTCTCGGGAGCCTTGATAGGAATGCTGGAGAGCTTAGCTGCGCGCGCAAACAGAGCGTTTGCAGAGATCATAATACCTGGTGAAATAGCGCCTCCGCGGAATACGCCGTCCTTATCGACAACGTCCAAATTGGTTGCGGTGCCAAAATCAACCACAATAACTGGATAGCCGTAGCGCTCAGTTGCGGCAACAGAGTTTGCTACGCGGTCGGCGCCTACAAGCTCGGGGTGGGGGATATTGAAGCGAATCTTATCTGTGGAAAGCGCGTTAATGCGGGTCAGAGGCTTGTTAAGCAGCAGCTCAAAGCAGCGCTGCCAAGCACGTGTGATAACAGGAACCACGCACGAGAGTCCGCCTGCCTCAACGTCGTCTAGACTCAGTCCATCTTTCTGGAAGAACGTGAAGAGGCGGCCGTGCAGAATGTCGGAGGTGTCGCTTTGATCGGTAGGCATTCTCCAGCCGCGCACCATAGTGCCTTCGCTGTCAAATAAACCAATGGCAGTTTGCGTGTTACCTACATCAATCGATAAAAACATTATGCCTCCGAGGGCTGTAGACCAGCTTTTTTATGACGTATTGGATTTTAGCCCATTGGGCGCATCTCTAAAGTTGTCGTGTGCAAGAAAAAAGTTGTTTTGCAGTTGTTGCACAGTTGTCGCACACAAGAATTATCTGCACAAAATGTGAATTTCTCGCCAAGTACTTCTAGCAACAGAAGGGTTGTTCTGCTATACTTTTTCAGCTTATTGTCTTGATTGAGCACGTGCTCATAAAGACACCCCTGCTCTGGTCGGAAACCAGGGCCGATGTAAGGAGTCCTGCATGAAGCAAGGTATTCATCCAGAGTACGTAGAGTGCACCGTCCGCTGCACCTGCGGAAACACCTGGACCACACACGCAACTGTTCCAGAGATGCGTCTTGACCTCTGCGACAAGTGCCACCCATTCTATACGGGTCAGCAGAAGCTTGTCGACACTGGTGGACGTGTCCAGCGCTTCGCCGATAAGTTCGGTGGCGCAGCAAACGCTGCTCTCGAGGCTGCTAAGGCTGCCAAGGAGGCAAAGGCTGCTAAGGCTGCTGAGCAGGAGGCTGCTCGTAAGGCTGCTGCTGAGGCTAAGGCTGCTGAGAAGGCAAAGCGTGCTGCTGAGTTCGCAAAGAACGCACCAGCTGCAGAGCCAGAGGCTGAGGCTGAGGCCGAGGCACCTGCAACCGAAGAGGCTGCAGAGTAGCAGGTATTTGCTCGCGCAAAGACCGCAGAGTACAGAATCGGGGTAGCTTCGGCTGCCCCGTTTTTGTTTGGCGAGAAACCCTCTCAACTCAGAGGGTATACTTGAAAGTGAAAAATCTGCCGTCGGAGGACGAATGGAATCACTGTATACAAAGTATCGCCCGCAAACGTTTGAGCAGGTAGTTGGCCAGAAGCATGTGGTCGGCACCCTTGAGCGGGCGGTCTTGGAGCAAAAGCTCAGCCACGCATACCTGTTCTGCGGACCCCGCGGCACAGGTAAGACCACTATGGCTCGTTTGCTGGCAAAGGCCATCCTCTGTCACGAGGCTCCTGGTCACCTGCCCGACGGCACTTGTGAGGACTGTCAGTTGATTGCTGCTGGTCAGCATCCAGACGTCTTTGAGATTGACGCTGCCTCTAACACCGGTGTTGACAACGTGCGAGAGGAGATTATTTCTCGCGCCAGCTACGCTCCTGTGCGCGGCAAGGGCAAGGTTTACATCATCGACGAGGTGCATATGCTTACCTCGGCGGCGTTTAATGCCCTGCTTAAGACGCTGGAGGAGCCTCCTTCGCACGTAACGTTTATTATGTGTACCACCGATCCTCAGAAAATTCTTGCAACCATTCTGTCCCGCGTGCAGCGCTTTGACTTCCGCTCCATTGCTGCTGACGAGATGGCGGAACACCTGGTCAACGTCTGCAAAAACGAGGGCTTTGCCTACGAAGACGCAGCTATTGACCTTATTGTCCGTCATGCGCGCGGCGGCATGCGTGACGCCCTCTCTTCTCTTGAGCAGCTCTCCGTTTATGGCGGCGGCGTCATTTCTGAGCAGACGGTTCGAGACGTTTTGGGTCAGTCATCCGGTTCTCTTATTAACAATGCCGCGATGGCTCTGGCTCAGCGCGACATTTCTTCGCTCTTTACCACGGTAAACACGCTGTTTGAAGGCGGCAAAGATCTGCTGCAGTTCACGCGTGAGCTTGCCGTCCACGTAAGGGATCTCTACATTGCCGCAGCTGTAGGCGTTGATTCTCCAGCGCTGGCAAATTCTACTGCATCAACTGAGCAGCTTACCAAAGAGGCTCAGGCATTTGGGTCGGTTGATAGGCTCTCTAGAGTTCTGACTGTTCTGGGCGACGCTGCAAATCAGATGCGTACCGCTGTGAACCAGCGACTTGTCCTGGAGGTTGCGTTTACCAAGCTGGCACGCCCTAATACGGAGCTTTCATTGGAAGCGCTGGCAGATAGGGTGGCAGTTCTTGAGCAGCAGCTTGCAAACGGTGTTGTTGCAGCTCCAGCTGGCGAGAAACCCGCAGCTCCCGCGCCTGCTCCGGTTCCACAGCCGGCTCCTGCGACTGTGGCGACTCCGGCACCGCAGCCGACTCCTGTTGCCGCACCGGCTCCCGTACCTGTAGCGGCTCCTGCGCCAGTTCCAGCTCCGGCACCCGCACCACAGGCGGCTCCCGCTCCAGTTGCAGCCCCAGCGCCAGCTCCTGTAGCTGCACCAACGCCTGTTCCAGCCGCAGCACCTGCGCCAGCTCCGCAACCTGCGCCTGCTCCAAAGGAAGTTGACCAGGCAGACGCACTTCTCGTCAGACAGTGGAAAGAAGTCGGCAAGGTTTGTGCGTCTAAGAACGCCGCTCATGCAGCGCTGCTGGTTAGCTCAACGCTTGAGTCCGATGACGGCTCTGAGCTGGTAGTTACACTACCCAAGGGCTCCTCGTTTGCAATGAGGATGCTCAGTGCGCCAGCAGTTTCCGAGTTTGTAAAAGAGTGCGTTGCCCAGGTTATGGGCCCGCGCCGCATCAAATATGTTGAGTCAAGCCTTGCTGCAACGGCAATCTCTCGAGAAAAACGTGCAGCTCAGATGCCGGCTCCAGCCCCTGCACCTGCGCCTGCAATTCCAGTGGCTCCTGCTACGCCCGTCGCACCAGCTCCTGAGCCGGTTGCGCAGCCCGCTCCTGCCGCTGTTCCCGCTCAGGTACCTGCGCCTGCTTCAGCACCTGCAGCTCCCGTTACACCAGCGCCAGAGGCGTCATATCCGATGCCTTGGGATGAGCCTGCATCTGGCAGTGCGCCTACTGAGGCTCTCGACTACGATCAGGTACCTTACAGCGATGACGATGTAGCTGCAGCTTTGGACAACTCCATTGACGACGCTGTTCCAACTTCAGTTGCACCCGCAGCGCCTACACCTGTTGCAGCGCCCGCACCCGCGCCGCAACCTGTGCCTGAACCCGAACCAGTTCCGGCTTCAAAGCCTGCTTCTGCACCAGCCTCGCCAGAGGACATCGCTGCTCGTTCAGCGCTTCCACCAGAGCTCAACAGCGTGGCAGACATGCTTGAAAAGGTATTTGGACCAGCGGTTTCTTTGTCGGTAGAGAAGAAGCTGGATGCCGAAACTCCCGTAGACCCTGCAAGCAACTAGAACTTCTCGCGATATTCTCGCGATATGACGCTTTGGTGCATGGATCCTCATGCGCCAGCGCAAAAAGCGCAACTTGTCTAAAATAGATACGACGATAGGAGAACATATGGCACGTGGTGGATTTAACATGGGCGGCATGAACCGCAATCAGATGATGGCTCAGGCTCGCAAAATGCAGGAGCAACTGCTGGAGGCCCAGCAGAAGGCTTCTCTTATGCAGGCAACTGCAAGCGCTGGTGGCGGCGCAGTTAAGGTAACCGCATCCGGCGACCTGCGCCTGACTAACATCACCATTGATCCTGAGGCAATTGATCCTGAGGATATCGAGATGCTCCAGGACATGATTCTGGCTGCTGTAAATGATGCTCTTGAGTCCGCTGAGTCTCAGGCATCTGCCCAGATGAGCGCAGTAACTGGCGGACTGAATATTCCAGGACTGTTCTAATCCATGGCGTTTGATACCACAAATGATGGTCGTGCGCTGCAGCGTTTGCTTGACGAGTTAGGCCGCCTACCAGGCATTGGTCCAAAGTCTGCTCAGCGCATAGCCTACCATCTTCTAGAGGTTGATTCCGAGGAGGCTCGCCGTTTGGCGCAGGCTATCTTGGAGCTTAAGCAGCAGGTGCATTTTTGCCCTATCTGCTTCAACTATGCGACGCGTGACGAATGCGACATCTGCCTGGACTCTTCCAGAGATCGCAGCAAAATTTGCGTTGTTTCTGAGCCCAAGGATGTCTCGGCAATTGAACGTACCGGTGCGTTTCACGGCCTCTACCACGTTCTGGGCGGCGTAATCTCGCCCATGGACAAGATTGGTCCCGAGCAGCTCCACGTGCGCGAGTTGCTGTCCCGCTTGGCCGATGGCACCGTTACTGAGGTAGTTCTGGCAACTAATCCGGACGTTGAGGGAGAAACAACTGCAACGTACCTCTCCAGAACTATCAATCCGCTTGGAATGACGGTTACCCGACTGGCAAGCGGACTTCCCGTAGGCGGAGACCTTGAGTATGCAGATGAGGTAACATTGGGACGTGCAATTGAGGCACGTCGGGAGGTTTAAGCATGGCAAACCACATGAGAACAAGTTCATCTGGCGAGAAGACCCCTGAGGCTTCATCGGTTGACATGAAGAACATTTCAACGCTTCGTGCTGGTCAGGGGGCACAAATTCCTCAGAGCCCACGACAGGCCGATAACGCTCCTGAACCTCCAAATAGAAAATCGGTCATCATCTTGGTGGTCGCAGCTATTGTTGCGCTTACTGCTCTGTTCTTTATTGTTCGTTGCGCTACAAGCACTAAGAGTGAATCTGCAAGCCAGCAGCCAAAGCAGACCCAGTCAGCCTACGCTGACGAGAAACAGCAGGATGAGCAGGCAGTTGACGGCTCAGTTACCTTCCACGGCATGAAGTACTCTCTGGAGAAGCAAAGCGACGGCAAAACTGCTGTTGTTCGCACCAGTGACTCGGGAACTAAGAGCGTTCTGTTTGAGGTTGAGGGAACTCCTACCAGCCTGATTCTTTTTAACGACACCATTTTGGTTCCAGAGAATCGCGATTCTGGCTGGGATGTTGTGGCATGTGCACTGGTAGACGGCTCGCTTCCAACCCTTATTGCCGATAAGGACGGCAAGGCTGTTGGTGGAAACGGAACCATCACCGCAGCTACGCTTGACGGAACTACGCTAAAGGTAACCGACTCCACAGGAAACACCACCAGCGTTGCTCTTCAGTAAAAGCAACGCGAAGAAATTGTGGATTTCCAGTGGGCGTTCATATTTCTGAGCTGCGGTTATTCTCGCCAAGTGGTTATTTTCAAGAAAATTTTTAAATTCGTTGGAAATAACGCTAGACAAGAATAAAAGTTCCCTGTATTATTTCAATTCGCAACAAGGCGTCCGGGGTATTAGCTCAGCTGGTTAGAGCGCCGGCCTGTCACGTCGGAGGTCGCGGGTTCGAGCCCCGCATATCCCGCCATTGCATGTTCAAGCCCTCTTCGGAGGGCTTTTTCATTACCAAAAAAGTCCAGCATAAAAGATTTAAATTACATCTTTAATTTATTGAAACCAAGTCAGAAAATAGAGCATTGTGTGATATCTTTACATCAGAATGTGTCTAAGTGCTTCTGCTACAGAAACATTTAAAAGCAGAGGTAAAGTGAGGTGGATTGTGCGGAATCAGAATACTTTGGATGCGCTGTCGCAACGCGATAGCGTAAGTTCCATATCCGCAGAATCTTCCAATACGGAACACACTTCAGATTTGATCAAGAAAATTGCTGTTTTTGATTTTGATGGAACCGTCATTTCTGGACAGTCAGGACTCTTGTTCTCTGCGTATTTGCTTCGCCGTCATCTGTCCTCAATTGCACGCACGCTCAAGCTTGTGTGGTGGGGAGCTCGCTACAAGCTGCATCTTCCTCAAAGGCAGGAAGAGGCGCGTGAGCTGGTTGTTGGAGCACTTACGCAGTATAGCGTTGAGTTTGCAAATGCTGTCATGCACGATTTTCATCGCGAGGTAATTGAGGGCATGTATCGTCCTCAGGCGCTGGAAGAGGTGCGTCGTCGGCAGGCAGAAGGTTGCTGCGTGCTGTTGGTTTCAGCAACGTTTGAACCTATCGCGGAATTGGCCGCCCAGAAGCTGGGAGTGGACGCGTTTCTCGCCACAAAGATGCAGGTGGGAGCCGACGGGCACTACACCAGCAAGGTTGACGGCCCCGTGATCGAGGGCGCTCAGAAGTTGGTCTCGGCAACTGAGTGGTGCAACCAGCACTTTGGCGAGGGTAACTGGGAGATTGCGTACGCGTACGGCGATCACTACTCGGACGCAACGCTTTTGTCAGCAGCACAAACGCCGTGTGCCGTTTGCCCTGGTCCAACGCTTGCCAGGCTTGCAAACAAGCGCGGCTGGAAGATTTTGAACTGGTAGCAACGATAGAACTGGTCACAAGCCAGATAAGTGAGAAAAGCAGTCCCTCAAGCGGACGCAAGAGGGGTACTTGGAGAACTAATGGAAATTTCACGCAAAACTGATTATGCAATCCGCATGCTTTCTTCGCTGGTGAGAAGCCCAAAGAAGCTTCTTTCTGTTCGCGACGCCGCAGAAGAAAACGATATTCCATACTCCTTTGCTCGCTCAATCCAGCATGACCTGGTCATTGCAGGCGTAATTGTCAGCACGCGCGGTGCTCACGGTGGTATGATGCTGGCCATTGATCCAACTGAGGTGAGCGTTCTTGATATTGTCGAGGCAGTTCAGGGACCTGTTTTTATTTCTAGCTGTGAGTGGGCAGGTCCTAATAATGAGCCATGCCCTCGTCATAATTCGTGCTATTTTGGACCCCTTTGGTGCAGTGCCGAGAAAACCTTGCGTAATTTCTTTGCGTCCGTGACTCTGCATCAAGTTGTTGTAGAGGGTCTTATGCCAGAGATGGTGGGCGAGTTCCATCTGGTAAAGAATGAGAACGCCCAGCGTAATGAGCAGATTATCCAGAATGCCGCTGCCGCTATTGAGGCTGAGATTACTGCCGGCACATTTGATAACCTGCTTGATGGTGAGGTTATTTCTGCTGAGAAAAAGCCTTACGAGTTCAATATTGGTCGATAAGAAAATCTTACATACAAAAATGAGTGGCGAAGTGGAACCCGCATCAGAACTCACGCCGGAACTGCGTGCATTTGTCGAGTTCGTAGCCAAGAAAGGTTGCGAGTTGTATCGCGATTTGCCTTGGCGTCGCACGTATGACCCGTATGCTATCTGGATTTCTGAGGTTATGCTTCAGCAGACACAGGTAAGCCGTGTAGATGGCCGCTGGCAGAGATGGCTGGAGCGCTTCCCAACGGTTGACGCGCTGGCCGCCGCCGCGCCTTCGGACGTGCTTGAAGAATGGCAGGGCCTGGGCTACAACCGTCGTGCTTTGTCCGTGCATCGAGCTGCTCAGGCAATTTCTGAGGCCGGCGGCATCTTTCCACAAGATCCAAAGGAGCTGGTAAAGCTTCCAGGCATTGGTCCCGCTACTGCAGCGGGTATTCGTGCGTTTGCATTCAATTTGCACGGCGTCTACCTGGAGACTAACGTGCGCACGGTCTTCCTGCACGAGCTGTATCCGCAGGCAGAGGGCGTGCCAGACTCCGAGCTTGTTCCGCTGGTAGAGCTAACGTGCCCCGCGAGTGTTACGGGCGCAGTGAACGCCGATAGCGCTGCGAACGTTGTGAGCACCGACGGCACCGCGAACGACGCTACTGCGGAGCTCACACCACGTAGCTGGTACTACGCCCTTCTCGACTATGGCGCGTACCTGAAGAAAACCATTCCCAACCCTTCGCGAAGGTCCAAAAGTCACGTCAAGCAGTCACGCTTTGAGGGATCTCATCGGCAGAAGCGAGCCGAGCTCTTGCGCGTTCTTCTCGCCCATAAAGACGAGGGAGGAGCGGAGTTTGAGACGCTTCACCAGGAACTCTGCCAGATTGAGGTCAATGCGGGGCGAGAAACCCTTGATGAGCAGGTTACCCTTGGCTTACTTGAAGAACTTGCGAAGGAAGGCTTTTGTCAGAAAAATGATGAATACTGGTTGCCCTAAATGGTTATAATTCATAGTGCTGACGAAGGGGTCAGTATATGAACATAAGTGCTAATGATTATCATTTGCATTTGTTCACCACAGGTAACACGGCGCTACCCAGGCGCTTAACATCGCGCTCACAAGCGCTTTGACATGCGTTAACGTGCCACTCGTTAGCGCGGGAGAGGAGAAAAAATGGCAGTAGATTTTGAGAATTCTCAGACAAAGAAGAACCTCGAGGCAGCTTTTGCTGGTGAGTCTCAGGCTACCAACAAGTACAGCTACTATGCTTCCCAGGCTGCAAAAGATGGTTATCAGCAGATTTCCAACATTTTCACCGAGACTTCTGGCAACGAGAAAGTTCACGCTAAGCTTTGGTTCAAGTATCTCCACGGTGGCAAAATTCCAGAGACTGCAGAGAACCTCAAGGACGCAGCTGCTGGCGAGAACTACGAGTGGACTACCATGTACGCTGACTTCGCTAAGGTAGCTGAGGAGGAGGGCTTCGCAGAGATCGCTGCTAAGTTCCGTCTTGTCGGTAACATCGAGAAGACTCACGAGGAGCGCTATCAGAAGCTTCTTGAGCGCGTTGAGTCCGGTGAGGTCTTTGAGCGCGAGGGTGTCAAGGTTTGGAAGTGCCTCAAGTGCGGTCACCTGCACGTTGGCGCATCTGCACCAAAGATCTGCCCAGTCTGCGGTCACCCACAGGCATACTTCGAGGAGCAGTCCCTCAACTACTAAGTTGCAGGTGCTCTGAGCTGTAGGGCTGCAGGCGCGACAACGCGAAGCCGCAGCTTAAACTTCTAGTGCGTTAAAAATGTACCCGCCAGCAAGCTAATAGCCTGCTGGTGGGTATTTTTGTGTGTGGACGTTGCGGTGAGATTGGGTTTCTCGCTATATGCTCGTTGCGCGCCTGATTTGCTCAAAGAATCTGTAAAATTTGCCTGAAAATATCAAAGAATCTGTGGATTTGCCTGATTTCATCAAAGAATCTGTATCCAAAATACAGAATCTTTGCACTTTTCAGGCTCGCTTTTCAGGCTCACTTTTCAGGCGGGACTTTGAAGCGCGCGCGAGATTGCCCCTCCAAGGAGCCTGATTTTCTCGCCATGTCTGAGTAATTTGCCGGAAAAGTTTACCAAGTCTGAGCTATTTGCCGGTTTTTCTCGTCATGTCTGAGTAAATGTACTCAGACTTCATGCACTTTTCAGGCTTATTGCGGCGCTTGAGTTTGGATTCGCAACTCAGAAACATCTGGCGAGAAACCCGTGTGCTCGTAGCATGCGCGCCTGGCGAGAAGCCCGTGCACTTGCGGCACCCGCGACACCCGCGGCACCCGTGCGCTCGCAGCTCAGTGCCGGGCCAGTGTGCCGGATCCTACGCTTACCCCTTAAACCAGCGATTGGGCTGCTCGTAGGAAGGGCAGATGTCGCTCATGGGACAACCGACGCACTTGGGGCTGCGAGCGGTGCAGGTTTCTCGCCCAAAGTGAATCCACTCTTCGTTGACGTCTTTCCAGAGTTCGTGGGGGAGAAGCGCGAGCAGGTCCTTCTCGGCAGCCAGCGGCGTGGAAGCCGAACTCAGGCGCATGCGCTTGGAGATCCTGTACACGTGCGTGTCCACCGCGATGCCGTCGACCACGTCAAACATCTTGTTGAGGACGATGTTTGCGGTCTTTCGACCAACGCCCGGGAGCGTGACCAGGTCTTCCATGGTGCCTGGAACTTCTCCGCCGTACTCCGTCAGCAGAATCTGCGCCGTCTCTACGCAGTGCTTGGCCTTTGCGCGCCAGAATCCGATGGTCTGGATGACCTCTCCGACCTCGACAGCATTGGCGGCCGCCATGGACGGTGCGTCGGGCCAGCGGCGGAACAGCTCGGGTGTGACCTTATTTACCGCGGCGTCAGTAGTTTGCGCCGAAAGCATAACGCTGATGAGCAGGGTAAACGCGTCGTAATAATCCAGCGCGCTCTGGACGCTTGGATAGAGCTCGTGCATGCGTCGGCACAGCTCAATACCGCGTTCTACCTTGACTTTCTTTGATTCTCTGGGCATAACCTCTCCTCAATTCCTTCTATGTGTACCCAGTATGTAGTTACGTTATCACGTGAGGCGAGAATAGCAAAATAGCTGCATAACAGCTACAATAACAGCCCAATTGAAAAGTTATCAAACCTGCGCTTGCGCGCCGGGCGTCGCTGGCAAGTGCGTCGGACGTCGCGCGCCAGACGCGGCTGCGTCCAGTAAGGTTTGGTGTAACCCGCATGCGTTTGCATGTGGGTTTAGCGGCATGGCGGGAGACTGTGTGTTTATCAATAGAGTTGCAACTCAACTACTGAGCGCACCTGAGCTAGAGAAGCTGAAGCGAGAGCTTTCGCGTGGATCAGACGCCACACTGTCCCTCTCGCAAAGCGCTCGTCCGCTGATGCTGGCTGCACTTTGGGCGCAAAATCCCCGCCCGTGCCTGCTGGTTGTTGCGGGCGAGGATGCCGCGGACCGCACGGCACGCTCCCTTGCAGCGTGGCTGGGAAACGACGCCGTGCTGCGCTATCCCAACCGCAAGGATCGTCCCTGGTCGGATACCACGCCAGACGATGCCCTTATTGGAGCTAGGTGCCGTGCCATCGCCAAGCTTTCCGCTGGCGAGAAGGTCATTGTAGTTGCAAGTGCTCACGCGCTGATGCGCAGAGTTCCCCCTGTTGGTTCGGGCTATTTTCTTCCTGCAACGTTTACCGTTGGCGACGACGTCCCCTTTGAGGACGTGGCCTCGCTGCTCGTCGGCATGGGATACGCCGATACAGGCGAGGTAGATGCTCCTGGCACCTTCCACATTCACGGCGATACGGTTGATATCTTCCCAGCTCAAGCTACAAGTCCTGTGCGCATTGAGTTCTTCGGAGACGAGATTGACCGCATCAGGCGCATGGTGGCAGCAACCGGACAGACTATCGGTGCCATTGATGAGGTTACCGTTGCCCCAGCTAGAGAGCTTGCGTTTACCAAAGAAACCATCCGTCGCGCAGAAGAAGCGCTCTACACGCGCGCGCAAGAAAACTCTGCACTCGCTGCTGACCTGGAGCTTATTCAGCGCGGAGCTCAGGCTCCTGCACTTGAGCGCTATCTTCCCGTGTTATACGGAGGCACTGCCAGCCCGCTTGAGCACATCTCTTCAAAAACGCTGGTAGTTCTTGCGGAGCCACGCTCACTGTTTGACGATTGTCAGCGTGCCTTTGACGAAATTTCTGCATCCGCAACAGCATCAAAAGTAAAACTAGATGGTCTGTATACAGATCCCAAGGCCATGGACTTTGGCTCGCAGCAGCGCTTGTCCTTCTCGTCACTTCTACGCACGGGAGCTGCGGTAACGTCGGAGCTCTCTGTGGTGCAGCCGTCTATTGCGGGTTCAGACACAAAGCTTTTGGGTCGCGTGAGGCAGCTGGTGCAAGACCGGGATGCCGTGGTATTTGCAGTGCCCGATCGTGCGGCTCGAGAGCACCTCAAGTTGCTTTTCTCGGATGAGTCCATTCCGTTTGAGGAGTCGCTGGGTACGGCGCTTGAAAACGAACCTGATCAAAACGGTGCTTACGCGCCACTCAAGCGTGGTCGCGTCACATTTACCGACGCACCTGTTCCTGCGGGAATCATCATTCCAACAGCTAATCTAGCAGTGCTTTCTGTCTCGGACTTGACGGCCAGGAGCGCGCGCAACAAGAAGCGCTCCAAGCGCATTGACCCCACAACGGTGACGTTCCCGTTTAAGCCAGGCGATTACGTTGTCCACGCAACGCACGGTATTGCGCACTTTACGGCCATCGTGCGCCAAGAAGTTGCAGGTAGAGAGCGCGATTACTTCCTGCTTGAGTACGCCAATGACGATAAACTCTATGTGCCTCTGGAGCAGGTTGACCGCATTACGCGCTATGTGGGACCCGACGGCAACAATCCACGTCTGACCAGGCTTAACACGGCAGATTGGTCGCGCGCTACTAACAAGGCAAGAAAGTCTGCCAAGAAACTGGCGTTTGACCTGGTAGACCTCTACACGCGCCGCGCTTCGGTGCCGGGCTACGCGTTCTCGCTGGACACTCCCGCTCAGGAAGAGATGGAGTCAAGCTTCCCGTATCAGCTGACACCAGACCAAGAAAGCGCAGTTGCAGACATTAAGCTGGACATGGAAGCGCGCAAGCCAATGGACCGCCTGCTTTGCGGCGACGTGGGCTTTGGTAAGACCGAGGTGGCGCTTCGAGCTGCGTTTAAGGCGTGCCAGGACGCTCGTCAGGTTATGATTTTGTGCCCAACTACCATCTTGGCTCAGCAGCACTATGAGACGTTTTTCTCGCGATTTGCTCCGTTTGATTTGAAGGTAAGCGTGCTTTCGCGTTTTGTCACGCCTGCTCAGCAGCGAAGGGCGCTTGAAGGGTTTGCGGATGGAACCGTAGATGTACTGGTAGGAACTCATAGGTTACTCTCCGCAGACGTCAATCCGCACGACTTAGGCCTGGTTATCATCGACGAAGAGCAGCGCTTTGGCGTACAGCACAAAGAGCAGCTTAAAAATATGCGCGAGCAGGTAGACGTGCTGACGCTCTCGGCAACGCCCATTCCGCGCACCATGCAGATGGCCATGAGCGGCGTTCGTGACATGAGCCTGATTCTGACGCCGCCGCCTGGCAGAAAGCCTGTTCAGGTAATGGTGAGCGAGTACAACCCGGATCTTGTTTCCGCAGCTATTAGAAGTGAGTTGGAGCGAGAAGGACAGGTGTACTACGTGTCCAATCGTGTGACAACTATTGATGAAGCGGTGGCTCGCGTGGAGGAAGCTGCGCCGGAAGCTCGCGTGGGTGTGGCTCACGGCCAGATGAGTGCTCGCGAGGTAGAAAACGTCATGCTTGCCTTCCAGGAGCATGAGATTGACGTTTTGGTGGCCACCACCATCATTGAGTCCGGCATTGACAACTCGCACACTAATACGCTGATTATCGAGGACTCACAGCGCTTGGGACTGGCTCAGTTGTACCAGCTTAAGGGCCGTGTTGGTCGCGGTAGGCAGCAGGCGTACGCGTACTTTATGTTCCCGGCAGAGTTGCCGCTGACGGAAGAGGCAACCGAGCGCTTGACGGCAATCAATGAGTTCCAAGATTTGGGCAGTGGCATGCGTATTGCCATGCGTGACCTGGAGATTAGAGGCGCAGGCTCCCTTATGGGCGCTGAGCAGCACGGAAACCTTTCCAGCGTTGGCTTTGACCTCTTTACACAGATGCTGGGCGAGGCAGTTGCTGAGGCTCGCGGTGAGTCCGCGGAGCTTGAGCAGGCTGAGGTTACCATCAATCTACCTGCAGATTTCTATCTTGATGAGGACTATCTGCCAGAGGTTGACCGACGCGTTCTGGTGTACCGTCGTCTTGCTGCAGCTACAGAGCTTTCCGATGTGGATGCCCTGCAGCAAGATACCGAGAATAGCTTTGGTGCCCTGCCTCTTGCGGGTAAGAACTTGTTTGATCGCGCTCGCGTGCGCATCCGCGCGCAGCGTTTGGGTGCAACGTCAGTAAGCCTGACAAATGGTCGCCTGGTATATCTGGGTGTAGAAATTCCTCGCGAACAAGCCCTCAAGTTGAAGGGTCGCGGTGCTATTGTGTATCCAAAGACGCATAAACTGGCGTATCCGTTCCACCGAAATGAAGAGCAGCTGATGCCCGCCGCCTTAGGAGTTCTTGAAGAGCTTGGTGGCGACGACGAGGTTGAGGAGTAAATATGAGCCAAACAGCAGGTCAGACGTCACAGAACGACACGAGCGCCGTGGACACCATCTTTGCCGCGCTACACCTCAGGTGGGGTGTTATTGGCTGTGGAGTTATTGCAAACCAGATGGCAGAGGCATTGGCTTCTGTTGGCAGAACCATCGACGGCGTAGCTAACAGGACACAGGAAAAGGCCGTCGCGTTTGCACAAAAACATCACGTCAAGCGCGTGTATGACAGCATCGACGATCTTCTCGCCAGCGATGAGATTGATGCGGTATATCTGACCACGCCTCACAACACACACATCATCTACCTGCGCAAAGCACTTCAGGCGGGCAAGCATGTTTTGTGCGAGAAGTCCATTACGCTCAACTCGGCTGAGTTGCTTGAGGCCGAAGAACTTGCACGTCAAAACGGTGTTCAGCTGATGGACGCCTGCACCATTTTGCACATGCCGCTCTACAAAGAGCTGGTCAGCCGCGTGGAGGCGGGCGAGTTTGGTCCAGTCAACCTGATTCAGGAGAATTTTGGCAGCTACAAAGAGTTTGACATGGAGAATCGCTTCTTCAATCCCAAGCTTGCCGGTGGCGCCCTTCTGGACATTGGCGTCTATTCGCTGACGCTGGCCCGTCTTTTCTTGAAGAGCCAGCCTCATGACGTGCTCTCTATGATGAATCCGGCCCCTACCGGCGTTGATCAGACGGACGGCATTTTGCTCAGAAACGCTGAGGGTCAGATGGTTGTTCTGGCGCTGACGCTCCACTCCAAGCAGCCAAAACGCGCTATGATTTCCGCCGATAAAGCCTTCATTGAGATTATGGAGTACCCACGCGCGGACGTTGCCACTATCACGTGGACTGACGACGGCAAGCAGGAGAAAGTCCAGGTAGGACGCACGGCTGACGCGCTGGCGTACGTGCTGGCAGACCTGGAGGCCGCTGTTGCAGGAGACGTTTCTGCTCAGGCGCAGCTTGAGGTCTCAAAGGACGTTATGGAGCTCATGACTGGCCTGCGCAATGACTGGAATTTCCTGTATCCCGAGGAGCAGTAAGTTACATGACATCTGACGAGAAGATCGCCCAGCTAGCAGCCGCAGTTGATGAAGAAACAATGGCTCGTCCGGGCGCGCCTCAGACGCATCCGGAGTTTGATCGCCTGGTTAGAACCATCTGGCGCCTTCGCCAGGAGGATGGCTGCCCTTGGGATAAGGAGCAGACACATCAGTCCATCTCGAAGAACATGATTGAGGAGGCCTACGAGGCGGTTGAGGCCATTGCCGAAGGCTCTCCTGAGCATCTCAAGGAAGAGCTTGGCGATGTGCTGGAGCAGGTACTTCTTCACTCGCAGATTGAGGCGGACAGCGGCGTAGTGGGCGGCGACTCAGCCGGTGGCGCGCGCGACCGCGCAGCAGGTACGGCTGGGGCGCGCGACCGCGCAGCGGGCTTCGACATCGACGACGTATGTCGAGCGCTTAACCAGAAGCTGGTACGCAGGCATCCGCACGTATTTGGGCCAGAAGCGGGTTCTACATCGTCGGCCGCGGCCGTCTTGGACGTGTGGGAGAGCGTCAAGGCTGAGGAGCGCGCCAGTGCAGAAGATACCGTGCACACCGAGGGTCTTCTCGACTCGGTTCCACAGTCTCTACCTGCGCTCATGCAGGCGCAGAAGATTTCAAAGCGCGCCGCAAAGATGGGCTTTGAGTGGGCGTCAGTTAGTGACGTGTGGGATAAGGTTGCTGAGGAGCGCGCGGAGTTTGACGCTGAAGCCCCAGGTACGCAGCAGAAAACGGACGAGTTTGGTGACATCTTGTTTGCACTGATAAACGTTGCTCGCTGGGAAGGCGTTGATGCGGAAGAAGCGCTGATGAGCGCCTGCAGGAAGTTCCGCGCTCGCTGGTCGTACATGGAGAAAGCCGCTGCTGAAAGGGGTTTTTCCCTTGACGAGAAACCCGAGCTTCAAGAAGATCTGTGGCAAGAAGCAAAACGTCATCTTGATGCGTAAATGAACTGCGTAGATGGCCTGCGCAAATGAGCTGCACCAACCACGTTGCAGGACATACGAGTTGTCGCTAAGCTGATAACTTCTATTCGCTGAAACGATGAAATTCCAAACTGAGGCAGGGCTATCGGCGCTGCCTCTGCCATAATAAAGATGTTGCAATTTGTTGCGACGCATCACCAAACAAACCAGAAATGAGATCCGTGATGAGTCAAGACACCACTAAAAAGAGTGGTACAAAAAGAAAAACAACGCTCACCAAGCGTTCCGTTGAGCCTCTTAAAGAGACTGGCGCGGAGCACGCCTCTGGTGCTCTCAAAATATTTTCATCTAAAAAGGCCGAGAAACTCCAGGTAGATAAGAAGTCTCAATCTGACTCCAAGTCTGTTGAGCTTGAAAAGCCTGCAACGGCCTCAAAAGACGCCGCGGCTTCAAAAGACACCTCTTCTCAGAAAAGTTCCAGGGACTCAAAGTCTAAAAGAACCGCTCCTGTTCAGAAGATTGATAGGGTTCAGAGGCTCGAGAGAGGTCAGAGGTCCGAGCATGGACAGAGGGCTGAGCGAGGCCAGAGTTCCGAGCGCGGACAGAAGACTGAAAGAACCAATAAACCGCAGTTCAGCGTAGCTTCTCTGGTAGAGCTTAAAGACAACGCACTTGACTTCGCGCGCAATCATACCAAGCTTGTCGTTTTTCTCGGCGTTGTAATCTTTTTGCTTGTGGGTCTGTATCCACCAATTCGCGGCTTCTACCACGCTGTTCGTGAGCACGATGAGTTGCTGCTAAATCAGCAGAAGCTTGAAGAAGATCAAAAACGTCTTGAGTCCGAGGTTCAGGGTCTGCAGACAAAAGAAGGCATCATAGACGAGGCTCATAAGCAGGGCTTGGTTTCTGGCGACGAGGAATCTGCACGGGTAGAGGGCCTTGATAAAAAGAAGGACGAGAATACCGTTCAGCATCCTGACTATCCGTGGTACATCAAGGTTGGGGACTTTGTTTTTGGATTTACACCAGGCGATTCCGGCAATACTGAGGCTCCTAAGAGCGCAAACTCCGACGACCCGACGTCTGCTCCTGCACCTGGAGAGTCTCATGAGCAGAAAAACTCCGGAGAGGGCGGCTCTTCTGAGGGATCAGACGCCAGCAGCTCAAAGTCTGATAGCGGGAACTCACACTAATGCTTCTAGCTGCAATTGATATTGGAACCGTAACCGCTCGACTTGCGCTTGCACAGGTTGAGGACGGCCGCGTCATTCGCATGGCCAAATACACCGAGATTGTCAACTTGGGCGAGGGCGTTGATAAGACAAAGCGCCTGCTATCAGAGGCAATTCATCGTTGCGTTGGTTGCGTCTCTTCTTACGTTGATCATGCGAGAAAAGAGGGTGCTGAGGCTGTTGTATGCACGCTCACAAGCGCTGCTCGTGATGCAGAAAATGCTCCTGACCTGGGAATGGGCCTGGCCTCACTGGGACTTGAACCTATGATTATTCCAGGTGAAATTGAAGGTGCGCTCACCTTTTTGGGCGTCTCTCATGATTTTGAGAACCACCGCATTCTTGTTGCCGACAGCGGCGGCGGCTCAACTGAGCTGGTCGTTGGCACGCTGGCGAGCCAGCAGCTTGACATCAACTTTGTCGAATCCGTTGACCTTGGTTGCAGGCGCCTGACCGAGCGATTTAACCTGTCGGCAGATCACCCTTCAGCCGAGGACATTGATGGAGCTCATAAAATGGCAGACCAGATGATGTCTGAGGCTATCGGTCGAGCTCAGCAGCAGTGCGCAGCGCCAGAGCTTTTGGTCGGCGTCGGTGGAACCGTAACCAGCCTCATTGCTATCAGGGATCACCTTGACCCGTACGACCCATCGAAGGTGCACCTCAATCACATTTCGATTGATGAGGTGTCGCAGATAGAGGGGCTTCTCGCTAGCAAAACGTTAAAGGAGCGAGAAGACATAACGGGATTGCAGGCAAAGCGCGCGCCCGTCATGCTTGCAGGCACTATTTTGCTTGCAGAATTGATGAAGAATTCGGGCTTTAAACACCTGGTAGTAAGCGAGAGTGACCTGCTCTTTGGCCTGGTGATAACTGCTGCTGCCGTTCACCAGGGAAAGCAGTCGCCTGTGATTTGGCAGCCAATTTTGCGCCCGCTGGATAAAAAGTAGTGGCATAATAGCTAGACATATCCGGGGGCGTGGCGGAATTGGCAGACGCAGGGGACTTAAAATCCCTCGACTTCGGTCTTGCGGGTTCGAGTCCCGCCGCCCCTACCACTTTTATTGCAGAATAAATAGCGTTTTAGCTGCGTATTTTCAGAAAATATTTAATTATTAGGCATTATTGAGCGTGAAGAGCGCATAGCTCTTGACCTGGTAAAACTTAACTCGCCAGTCAGCTCATGGGACAAAAATGGGACAACAGTATGTCGTTAAGCTTTGATATTTTTGTTTTACAGAAGTCTTTGCATGCTAAGATTATTGCCAGTGATACGTCTCGTTGACATTCTACGGAACCGAGACCAAAGAGCGGCTGCCATCGTGTAGCCGCTTTTTTCATAAGAAGCTATGAATAAGCCTTTTCTTTCTACTGATCAGCAAATAGAACTCTTAAATTCAAGAGGTGTTATAACAGATAAAAAGACGTATAACTCCTATTTTGTTCTCTTCCAGAAACTTGTATACTACTTGTCTTGTACTTAACGTATGCATGACTTATTTCTTACTTACTTCGGAGGACCTATGTCATTTGAGACAGGAGTTTTTCCGGTTTTAGTTTCTGAGAACGCAGCTGCAGAGTCATTGTCTCCGCAGGTCAGGGGAGGACTCAATTCGTCGTCTGCCACACCTCTTCATGTTCAGCTGTCAGATTTGATGCGCGTCAAAATTCTGTCAGAAGACTGGAAGGCAGGAACGTATATTCCGTCTGAGGCCGAATTTATGGCGCAGTATGGCGTCAGCCGAGGAACCATCAGAAAAGCTATTCAATCCCTGGTCAAAGAAGGTCTGTTGCTTACTCAAAAGGGTCGAGCAACACAGGTTATCTCTAACACCGTTCGTCATGCGGCAGGAAATACCGTACTCTCGTTTGCTGCCGCACTCAGAGATGGTGGCTTTGAGTATCGAACTGAAATCCTGTTTAAGCAGGTGGTTCCTGCAGATCAAGCCGTTGCCGAGCACCTGGAGATTCCCATTGGCTCTGACGTACTCTTTTTGCGTCGCGTCAGGAGTGTTTCGGATAGGCCTGTGGTGTGCCAGGAATCGTGGTCTAACCTGCTTGCTTGTCCGCAGCTTGAAGAAGCAGACTTTGAGAATGAATCGCTCTTTGATGCGGTTGAAAGAACGTCTCAAAAAGAGATTGCGCGCTCTCGCATGCGCTATCAGTCGCAAATAGCAGGCAAAGACCATGCCGATTACCTGCAGTGTTCTCCAAATGAGGCTTTACTTGTACTTGAGCAGGTAATTGAGCTATCCGACGGCAGCTGTATTGAGTGGAGTCAGACTTGGCTTGCCCCACATCAGAGTGTTGTTGGTGTATCTGAGCAGGTAGATGGCTCTATTGGACCTCTCGACATCTCTTCGGTCCGCCAGTCAGAGCACGTGGACGCATCGCCGACTTCTACAGAAATAGACTCTGAACAGCGCGCGCAGCTTGAGTTTGATTTGCGCCACGAAGCGCTAGAGGTGCGTCGAGGTATCATCGAGCTGGCACATCGCTACAGCTCAACGCCATTCCATATTGGCGGCGCATGTTCTGTGGCAGACATTGTCTCCGTACTTTTGAGCAAGGTTATGCAGGTGGGCCGCAGGGATTGCGAGTGGGAGCTTAGGGACCGCTTGATTCTCTCTAAGGCTCACACATCGCTAGCGCTGTTCCCAGCCCTTCTACGTGCAGGAATGATCTCTCAAGAAGACATCGACCGCGGAGTTTTTGGGCCCGATGCTGTTCTCTTTAAGCATCCACTGCGAGATCCTCAGCGCGGCTTTGAAATCTCTGGCGGCAGCCTTGGTATGGGCTTGGGCTACGCCGCTGGCCTGGGATTAAGCCTTCGCAGAAAAGATCTTCCTTCTCGCGTTTTTTGTATTGTGGGCGACGGCGAGTGCGACGAGGGTTCCATTTGGGAGAGCGCCGCGTTTATCGGCCACAACCAGCTCTCCAACGTGACGGTCATTGTTGACCAGAACCGCATGCAGCTGGACGGCCCTTGCGCGTCAATTTTGGACACCGGGTCAATTGCAAGAAAGTTTGATGCGTTTGGCTTTGAGTCCGTCGAGGTAAATGGCCATGATGTGCTCGCGTTGTATGACGCATTAAAACAGCAATCTTCCAGACCTCGTGCGATTATCGCGCATACCATCAAGGGTAAGGGACTCTCGTTTGCCGAGAATAACGTCTCGTTCCACGACGCGTGCGTGACGGATGACCTCTATGAACAGGCATTGCTTGATCTAAAAGTTGCAGAGGAGGCATGCTCATGCTAGATGCATCTTTGCAGCCAGCGCAGATTTCTGCCGGAGAAGCGCAGATGCTTGCGGATATGAATACAAAAGAAGTGTTTGGCTGGGTTATGGGTAAGCTTGCCGAGGATGACGAGCTGCTAACTGTTGCTGTTGCCGACTATGGTCGTCGTTTGAATCTGGACCGGTTCCGTGAGCTTCGATCAGACGGCTACATCCAGTGTGGAATTGCAGAGCAGAACCTTATTGAAGTGGCGTCTGCCTGTGCAAATGAAGGTTTTCATGTTTTTGCACCGTGCTATGCCACGTTTGTGACCTCACGAACGCTGGATCAGATTCGCGTCAACCTTGGCATGATGAAGTCGCCTGTGGTGCTTGTGGGTGTTGCCGCTGGCTGCGAATCCGCAGCTACAGGTCCATCTCACATGGCGGTGGAGGACATTGCGGTTACCAGGACCATCCCAGGACTTTCCGTGTTCAATCCGGTTGATAACGCTCAGCTTGCTTCAACTCTCATGGAGCTTGCAAAGCATCCACGACCGGCTTACGTGCGCATGACCTCGTGCGATGGTGTTAATCTGCATCCAGATGGTTACGTTTTTGATGCCTCCGGTGTTGAAAAACTTTTTGAGTCGGCTTGTGCGGCGGACACGGCAAGCGTAGGCGGCGTGGCGGTCGCCGAAGCAGCGGCATCCGAAGTCATAACCGCCACTCAGCCGAGGTGCGTGACCGTACTTGCGACGGGTGCGATAACCAGTCGAGTTGTTGAGGCAGCACAGAGAGTTGCAGGGCAGGTGGCTGCCGGGCAAACCGCTTCCGATTGGACGAACATCGAGGTCTATGGCGTATCGTGCATAAAGCCGCTTGACGCAACTCTGACGGAATTTTGTCAGCATTCTGACGTGATTATTACTGTCGAGGAGCACAGTGTTTTGGGTGGGTTTGGCAGTGCAGTTGTCGAGCAAGTCAGCGCTTCAGGTGCATGTCCGCAGGTAATTCGTGTAGGTATGCCCGATAATTACCTTGAGGCAGACGTTCACCACAATATTCTTGCGCGTGCTGGGCTGTCGGTTGAGAGTCTACAAGAGGTTCTTCTCGCCAACTGTTAAATCAAATAATCGAATCCGGGAAGTCTTTCTGTATACTCGCTTGACGATTTAACATTCCAAGAACGGCCGAATAACTTTTGAGAGCTCGACAATTTCAATACAACCGATTCATCAATAATGGACATTGTGTCATTTTGATAATGTTGCACATTATCAAAAGATATAAAGACTTGTTTTGTTTGCTCAGAATATAGTCTGATGATTTTAGAGATAGTAGAGTCTTCAATATCGTTGAACATAAATGAGTCATGTGCTATAGCTGGTAAAACAGTAAGATTTAAAAGTGCAACGTCAAAAAGAATTACACTTCGTTGATTTGCTCCCGTTCCACTGTCATGTGGAGTTTCGTATTTATATGATGTGCTGCTATTTATAAATAAGCGTGGTGAGAAATGGTCTAATCCAATAATTTTATTGTTTAACTGAGAGAGTTCGTTATTGAGAGAATCTTGAATTTCTTGAATTATAGACGTATAAAGCGTCTCTTTAGTTCTATTAAGCTCAATCTTAAGATTCTTAGAAGAATGCCATTCTTTCCAAAGGTCAATTTTTCTTTGAAGGCTGTCAATCTCTTTTTCAATTTTTATAATTTCGTCTATGAAATCAGTTGCGTAAATGGTTTTTATTGGTAAGTTATCCAGCTGCTGATATAAAGTCGATAACTCTTCAGTAAGATTTATCGACTCTTTCTGCACTAAGGTCTTTTCATATTGGAAGTCTTCTTCAAGAAGCGTAAACAATTTTTGATGAAAAGATTCAATTTGAATCAATAATTTTAGATTCACGCCAGGAAAAAAATTAGCAAACTCCTCAAGTTCATCTGAACTAATAAACGACTCAAGATGATCTGATGAATCAAGAATTCTTTTTCTTTCATTAATGATTTTAAGCTGTAATTTTGTATTGTTAATTTTATCTTCTAAGAGCTTTTTCTCTTGATAAATTTTGCGATCCGTCGCGTCAGGAATTTTTGATTGATTTGATTCAAGTTGAAAACGCTTGGACTGTAATTGAATAATTCTTTGTTCATACTGCGCTATCTTCGCACTAGATTGTGGAATCTTTTTAATTTCTTTATGTAAATATTCAAAATAGTTTAGCTTCTTTTTATTTGTCGCCAATGTATTGTTAACTTCTTCAAGTTTTTTATATCTATCAAATAGCTGAATTAGACTTATTAAATTTTTCTCTTTACTAGATGGAAAAGGAGGCTCTAATGGATCTTTAGTTTTTAAGTTGGACTTTTCAGCTATCCTAAAATGTGAGCTAATAGCTGTTCTAAAAACAGCTTCATTCTCAATAAACTGATACTTAAGGGCAAGAAAATGAACATACTCAGAATGATCTAGAATCGTTTCGACAGATTGATAAGTATCGCTGTATTTCTTTATCTCATTTGGTTTGTCCGTAGAACGAGAAAAACGAAATACTTCTTCATTAAATTTAAAAGCAAAAAATATCTCATGATTATCAAGATGCTTTACAGCGTCCGATTTGGCATATGAATTTCCGCCATAAACAAAGTCCAATATCAATAATGATGTAGACTTTCCGATAGAATTAGAAGCTCCTTTTTCTCCTAGAACCACGTTAAGTCCTGAGCGAAATTGAATATGTTTTTCGGCCGTGTTAGCCTGTGGAATAGCGGGAGACCATAATTCTAACAGCATAGTTCAACCTCATTATCCTCGTTTAATCTGATTTCTCCTAGTGCATACAGTTCGTCCAATGCTTGTAAAAAAGATACAAGCTCAATTCCTTTTTCTCGATGCAATAAGTAGAAAAGAGTTTTTGGTGAATACGAATTTGATTTTAGGAATTGTTTAATCTGATAAATCCGCATCATATCACTCTCACTAAACGAATAGATTTTATTGGGGAGTTTCACTTTAATCACCTTTTGGTATTTCAAATACATCACAGTTTTGGATAAAATAAGAAACTACTATTCGACAAACAGAGTCACTTTGATTACTTATGTTTTTAAAATAATCAACTAGCTGAATAAAAATTTCTTCTTGGGAAGTACTTCTATCTTTTAGTTGCAAATATTTCAGCTTAACACTGGCTTGAAGTAGCTCATATTTAATCTCACCATTTTCATCTAATTGTTTAATAATATTGCGCACAAATAAGTACGTCATTTTTACTAAAGCCTCAATCTGAATTTTGTTTCCGTAATCGAGTGAAGAATCAAATTTTTCTGAGGGTTTGACTGGATTTTTAATTTCGATATTTTCGATATGTAGGCCTATATTGGAAATTTGAGTCAATAACTCACTAATTGATTGATCAATGCTTGTCTCCAAGAGGAGATTTTGCATTTCATTTTTTGAGATATGGCTTTGTTTTAATTTTGTGAAATATTCTGTTTGCTCTGATGAAAGATGCCCTTGTAGTCTTTCAAAACAGAGCGGACAGACCGCAATTAAGTTTTCATACCGCCCTGCTTTGGTTTTAGTTTTCATTTTTAAATCAATTACTTGAAAATTATTAATAGTTCTATTTTTATCTATATAAGTTAATGGAGTATTGCAGCCTTTGTTCATACATATGTTATTTGCATCTCTAAGGAGATAAGCTCCAAATTTATCTATGTAATCCTTCGAAAATTCTAATAAAGGCAATTGATTGTTTCTGATGTTCCTTTGGTTATTCGTAGGAATATCTAACAGAAAGAAAAGCAAGCAAATAATTTTCTCTGCAAAATTATTTGCTGAAACATCTTTTAAGCCAAGTTGAGCTGTGCAATCTTTAAAAAATACCGCTTTTGCAGTCTTATTCATTTGTTCAAAGTGTCTTTGCATTGAGTTTTTAAGTTCAATATAAGAAATCCTGGAAGAAATTTTGCTGACTATATGCTTCGGGAGGCTCCTGTTAATCCAATTTTTTAGAGTGTGGTCAGGATAGTTGACTATTAAGTCAGTTTCATTGTTGGAACAAGTAGTTATCTGAGTAATAAGTGTACGTAGATAAGCAACCTTTGATCTATCGTCGCTAAAATATTTATACATGAATTCAAAGAAGCTTTTCCACGACTGATTCATTTTCTCTAACTCTCCTTAAAAAGTGAACCAAATGAATCTACTTGAATCTTTCTATTTGAATGAGCCTTTTATTCTATAAGCGCTTTCAAAACAGATTCTTAAACATGTTCATCAGCTTTCTTAAAAGGAGGCCATATGTAATAGGATAATAAAAAATGATAAAAGATTTAAGCATCTTTTATCAGATTTCGGTAAATGGCGCATTTCTAGAGTGCTTCATTCGTAGTCAAAATCTCGTTAGGAAGACCATCTGATTTAGCGCGGAGATAATAACTCCGCGCTATGAGTAGTCTTCCTTATAGCTCAGTGGTCTTCCTCCTTTTGGAGGAAAAATGAAAAAAGATTACTCAGTACTAATTTCAAGTGAAGACAATAATGCTAGTAGCTTTCCAAAGCAAAAAAAGTTGACCATCAGTAAGAAGGAAATGCAGCAATATGCCAGTCGACATAACTGCAGCAAAGACAAACGTGAACTAACATTGTGTCTATCAATTTTACAGAATTCATTAAATGATATTGCAAAAGACGAGTTAAATCAATCCAAATCCTATTTTCGTCAGGATAGAAAATACTCTTCTATTTGCTCAATTTCAGAAGAGAGTCCTAATCAAAATGAGGCGTTATTTTACAAAGTTATTGTTCCTTCTGCCGAAGATGAGGTGATTCAACAAGAAAATGAAAAGCAGATAAAAACTTTAGCTCAGAAAATCACGACATCAGCACAAGAATTTCTGACTAAAAAAGAGATAGAAGTGTTTAGACTGCACTTCATCGAACATATCTCTGCAAGTTCGATTGCTGATAAAACCAACAGATCTAGGCCGGCTATTACAAAATTAATAAAATCCATTCGAAGAAAAATGAAAAAAAGATTTGAAGATGTCTGGGAAAAGATTATCGTGGAATAAAAGATACATCTTAATTAGCCCTCATGAAGATAGTTAGTTAGTTAGTTAGTTAGTTGGAACTATCCCTTGCCCATTGAGATGATGAACAAGGGATAGTCCCCATGTTCTTGATTGATTATTTTTTCAACTTCTTGATTTGTAGTAATGCGCCCGATTCCATTATTCCAGGTGACATGCCAGTCACAGTAAAGGACTGATTTTTCAGGTTCTTGCGGAGGTGTATATATCCCACCAATCATTTCTCCCTCGCAAATGGGTGATGGCATTGAATAGAACCACACATTATCTGAATATTCATCAGTAAAAGTTACACATGCAATTTGAGTCTCAGGATTAGGGGTGTCACATTGGACCCATTTAATACTTCGGGGGTTCAAGCTTCCAGTAGAAAGAATATATATAATCAATGCAGACATAGGTATTATCGCAATGGTTTGTAAAACGGTGTGCACAAGTTTTCTACTATAGTTTAAAGACTCAAAAAAGCTGCGAGATGACACGATTAAAAAAATGACTATAGCCGCTAAAATAAAGCATACCATCCAGTGTCTAAAAAACAATACTCCTAAAAAACACACTGGAGTAGGATATGTTATGAACGGAATGAATTCATTTGCATAGAACACCAGAAAGAGAGCTGCTAAATAAATGGCCGCTCTTAGTAAATGAACAAGGCGATTAGTCTTTGAAAGCATCTCATTACCTCATTCTGCAAGTTTGAGAAATAACATCAATGCTATCTCTACACATCATTATAAATAGTTAATTGAAAATAGTCCATCAGTCATCGCTTAGCATAAATCGATAAGTTTATATAAGTTTTTTAGGTTAATTCCCTTCCTTTTTCTGTCCTTAGTTTAGAGACGGATTTGAATTATCAGATTTGACTCAATAAATATGTGATTTGTGTAAGGAGGCAAAAGATGAATCATTAGAGGCTGTGGGATATCGTTCTGGATTTTGTAATGAGACGCATAAACAAGGAGTAGATATGATTGAAAGTGTGAGTAGCAACATTAATCCATTTAGCGTGAATTTTATTAGTACGGAGACACTGTCTGAATTTAGTACTTCTTATTTTCGAGTAGAGCTCAGATTGGGCATTTACGGAGGTAACAGGTGGTGTTGGGTTAGAGTAACTGTTCGTCAGGGTAGTAACATGGAGCCTGGAAGCACCGCTTCAGTATGGACGCCTAAGCGATCTGCGTATGGAGCAAATCATTTGTCTGGAGGAGGCAATTGGTCTCCTGGATCAGTTTATTGTACAGATGCAATCTCTCTAGGTCCAACGGGAAGAGTTGGTGTTACATATTCAGGTGGCGAGCCTGGAAATGTTCAAAAGAAATCCATTACGGTTTATTAATTCTTTAGTAGTGACCTCCCCATTAATATGGGGAGGTCGATTGGAGTATCTTCAATGGATGAAATGGTTTTAGCAACTCAAAAGTGGTTGAATAGAACTTACGTTAACGATAATCGATTTAACCAGGTAGAGGAATCTGGTCATACTGGATGGAACACCATCTTTGGCTTGATTAGGGCACTTCAAATTGAGCTTGGAATTCAGTTTACTGCTGATAATTTTGGAGAAGGCACAAAAGCAAAGTTTTCTGAGATGTTTCCCAACGGAATAAGTCGTCAAACTTTGGGGAAAAAGCCAACATCAAATATTTATGCAATTATACAAGGAGCTCTTTGGTGTAAAGGATATGCGGCACATTATGGATCAATTACAAATGTAATTGATGGTGGGACCATAGAGTCAATTTTAAAGTTAAAGAATGATATGGGTCTTATTAATCATCAAAACAATTTTGTGGTGGATATTGAGATGATGGGTGCGCTCCTTTCAATGAAGCAATTTAGACTTCTTGCAATGTATGGAGGAAAAACGTCAATACGTGAAATTCAGCAAGAAATTAATCGTCGTTATCGTGAATATACTGGAATTATTCCTACTGATGGTATTTATGGTCGCGAAATGAATGAGGCTATGATTCAAGTTTTGCAAGCAATAGAAGGATTTACGCCAGAAGAGGCTACAGGATATTTTGGAAATGGAACACGTGCCAGATTAAAAACAATTGATTCAGGCTCTTCAGATTGGGTTTGGCTGGCTAGTTCTGCTCTAGTGTGTAATGGAATTAGAAAAAATATCACGCGTTCTTGGTCGTTTGAGTTGAGTGAAGATGTACGGAAATTCCAAGAGCGCTATGCCCTTCCAGTTACTTCTGTTATTGATAAAACAACATGGATGAGCTTACTTACCTCAAAGGGAGATCCTGATAGAAAATGTGTTGCATGTGATACACGATTTGAAATTACTGATGAGTTGGCTTCTTATTTAAAGGAAGATGGCTATCAGATTGTAGGAAGATATCTTTGTGAACCAGAACAAGAAATGACGGCAGAGAATGATTTATTTAAAGCACTTCGAACTGGAGAGCTTGATCGAATAGTTAGCTACGGCTTAGAGTACTTTCCTATTTTTCAAATGTATTCAACTAAATTGAATCATTTTTCTTACAGCACAGGGATAATCCATGCGCTTGAAGCAGTTAGGCACGCAAAACGCTTAGGAGTGCCCAAAACAGTAATATATTTCACAGTAGATTATGATGCAACCGATCCTGAGATAGACAGTAATATCATTCCGTATTTCAAAGCATTAAAGGAGAATATACGAGACGGATATTTAGTGGGAATTTACGCTTCTAGAAATATTTGTTCTAGGATTATCCATCATGGACTTGCAGAAGCAGCATTTGTATCTGATATGAGTACAGGATATTCAGGAAACCTAGGTTTCTCAATTCCGGACCAATGGGTATTCGATCAATTCACAGAAATTACTGGATACAGAGGAAGGTGGGATCTTGATAGAGTTGCCTATTCAGGAAAATTTCCAGCTTGTTCGCTAGTGGTTCATAATGGACAAGGTAAGTTTCAGCATGAAGATATTATTAATGCTATATCTCAAATTGAGAAGATAGCTATAAAAAAGTTAAAGGATCCAATTACAAATCAGCAGCTATCTAAATTTATCCTTGAGTACTTGAGAAAACCAAAATACTGGGAAGATAAGAATACTGCTTTGATGTGGCAAGTATATACACCAGAGTCATACGATTCATCTAAAGCAAACTTGAAAGAAGAAGTGAATAAAATATGCAAATCAATTATTCCGAATCCCGAACAGTTTAAAACTACATATGACTTAGAGCATTTTGCTGCTACAGCTTTAGGGAATATCTGCCATTTCGATTCAACATCTTATAATTATTTTATGTTTGCGGATTTAGGTGGTTGGATTTTAGACTTACTTCAGATTTGGGGAGATAGTCAAAGAGAGGGAATTCAAAAACAATATTTACCAAATTGGCTATCTGTTTGTCTTGGAAGTAGAGCTATAGAGTCAGGGTTTGACTATAAAGACTTAATGAGTGACGTAGATGGGTATCTAGCTGCAGTGATGCTTCATGATAGAAACGCTCTTCTTTCAGAGGTTCTTCGATATATATTCTCATTAACACCACTTAACCGCAGATCTCTTTTTTGCTTAAAGCGATTTAAAGGCGAACGCCAGTGTGTTGAGAATGTGTTTGATAGTTTGGTTAATGGGCTACCAAGAAAAGAGATCCCATTTTTTGATACGATACTCTTACGCGCCTCAGCTTCCGATCGACTTCCTGATGAATCTGAATCTAAATATCTCAGTAATGTATTATTTCATGCATTAACTCATGATTTCATAGACGGATAAGACTTGTATATATGGGGAAAGAATTAATTTCCGTTAGGGTTTCAATGGCATCTGAGTTTGTAGTTGTAATGTGATATTGGTTATTCTCATGAACTAGTAGCCACTCAATATCTTTTCTTGGTACTGAGTGGCTATATAACTTAATAGTTGCTATACTTTCTCCCAAACCGAATGGAAAACGTAAAACATAAAAATGTAAAGTTTCTCTTCCTCCAAAATCAAAATCCTCAAGTAAAACAACTCTGGATAATGAAATTTCTCCAGTATTTACTACAGATTTATAATCATTTTGACAGGAATAAATACAAGGAATGAATAAAAATAATGCTGCACAAAAAGCAACAGAGATATTATAAATAGCAAATAGGTAAGTTGCTTTTTTAAAAAAAGTAACTATAGATTTTATTTTAGACAACAGCATTAGTGAAGTTATCAGAATGAAAATAGACATAAGAAATAATGCCTGCGGTATTGTTAACAAAGTGCCAAGAAAGCTCACTGGAGTATTATAATCAAGAGAGAAGAAAGAGAAATTTGTCAAGAAGAAATAAACCACTGCCAGGACGCAAATAACAAAATATACGAAGCAAATTACCGTGATAAAAAACCCTTTTGACCTGTCCATCGCGATATCCTATTCTGTAGGTAGATAAAGACATTTCAGTAGAATTTTGCAAACTATTGTATATAAATAAATCAAAAGAGTCTATAGCTAAATACAGCGTCTCCTTCATCAAATTCACTGCCAAAGGTTAATTCTCTAAACATTTCTGTCTTTATTTTAAAGGTTACAGTAATGAGTAAATTAACATAGAAAGGAGGTGCAATGATTGGAAGATGCATTGTATTTTTAATTGCGGATAAATTTAACCAAGGATTGACTATTTTTATTGCAAACTACGCTTTATTAACATGCGGTTTGATTTATGTATTAGCTCTAAATAGTCTAGTTACGATATATAGCTATACAAATCGTAAGCAATTAACTTTGAAATTTATTGAAACGGTGATAACGAAAAAACTCCTTATTGTGGGAGTCGTTATACTTTCGGCGCTTTTTGACCTTCTCGCAAAAATCGGCCCTATTTCCATGGTTCAAATTACAATGACATTTTATATTGTTGAAGAAAGTATGTCTGCAATAAAAGCTTTAAAGAAGCTTGGCATAAAAACACCTGCTAGACTAGTTAAACTAATAAAAGAAAAGCTTAATGACAAATAGCGTATGGTGCCCCCAACGGGAATCGAACCCGTATTGCCGCCTTGAAAGGGCGATGTCCTAACCGTTAGACGATGGGGACGCGAAGAAAAAGTATAGCAAAGATGCTGCAGATTTCTAGGGCTAAACGAAGCGATTTTGGGCTTTCATCTATTCTTCGTTTTCCCACCAGTCCAGTCCGGCCTTAAACGCGTAGTCGCGAGCGCTCTGAGTTACGCCGGGCACCGACTCAGCCCATGAAATAAATTCCGGCACGTCGGCGATAATCGCCTCGGCCTCGTGAACTGCGATAACGTTCTCGGCAAACGTGTCAGGCGTAAAATTGATTCTGCACGGAATGTAGAGATCAACAAAAGATGGCCTGAGCAGCGCATATGCTGCTCCCTCGCCAAGGTTGACAAAGCCTTTCAGCGCGCGCTTTGCCGCGGGCATGCGATTCAACTTGAAGAACAGCAGCGTAAATGCCAAACGCATCCAGGCATTTGACTGATACCCGCAACTCTCGTCAAGCTTGTGGAGCCCTTCCTCATCTTCCAGGCGAGCAAGAACATATGCCAAGGTAAAACGTGCACCCAGCAAATCTGTTGGCGAGAAGAACAGGAGATCTTCACAGGCTTTTTTGGAGAGCTTGAAGCAGGCGCAATCTGTTGCTACCTGGGCAATCTGCGCGTAGAGGCGCAAAAGTGGTCGAGCTTCAGCGCAGGTCCAAGCGTCGCCGTGAGTTTGCTTTGCTTGCTCTAGTTTTGGTTTAAAGATAGGGTCAAATTCTTTTTGCAGGTCAAGTAGGTCGTTGAGGATTGCTGCAGGATGATTGTTGGAGATCTGCGCAAGAATTCGCTGTGCTTCAAGGTTGATGCTTGTGTTGGCAAGAGTTGGGTTTTCAATAATATTTGTCATTTGATTATGCAAGAAGTTAAGCAGATCCATCCGACTTGCAAAGAAGTCAGCATCGGAATCAATTTCTTTTGTAATTCCAGCCTGATACTTGCCAATGACATTGACGTATTGAGCAAAAGCCTTTTCTTCTTCATCGGCAATGAAGTCTTCAGGCGAAGCTTCTACCGCAAGTTTCAACTCATAGAGAGCAGCCTCAGATACGATGTTCTTTTCTTGCGCATGCTTGGTTACCAGGCGGTCTACCTGCTCACTGACCATATCGTTAGCGGAATGCTTAATCACTCTGCGTCACCACCCGAGTATGGATTATTTGGCCCATCAATATGCGGTCCGCTTGGTCGCGGGCCAGCGGGACCTCCGGGGAAGCCGGGGCCGACCGGGCCGCCAGGGAAGCTGGGGCCAGCTGGGCCGTCGGGCACGCTGCCGCCGGATTCACCAGGGAACGAATCCGCCGAAGCGAACAACGCATTTGCCTGCATTTGAAGTTCTTTTTCTGCCAGCTCAACGGTTTTTGGGTCCCTTGCCCTAACTTGATCTGCAAGCCAACGGCCAAGAACACCGCGTCCTATCAGGTCATTTCCTTCTTGCAGCAGCACGGTGGCCTCTGCGATGGCAATGATGAGCTCGTCTTCAGAATAGGGAAGTACGTTGAGACGAGAGAATTCTCCCTCGGGCAAATCTTTCTGCACAAAACAGCAAAGCGCTGCCTCAGGATAGCGCTCAATCAGCAGGTCAAGGTAGTGTTCCGCCTCAATCAGCTCACGCTTCTTGAAGTGTATGGCCAAGCGAGCCAGCAAAATCCACGGGTCATCTGCCCCGCGAGGCGGATCAAGCTTGCGGTACTGATCCATGAGGTTGTCGAGGGCATCTTCGTCCTCAAGCTTTGCGTATGCGAGCGCAAGCGTAAAACGAGCATCGGCTGCGTCCGCAGCGTCAAGCTCGAGGAGTTTCTCGCCATATGCAATAGCGTCTTTGTTGCGGCCGCAGATAAGCGCGCGAGAAGAAAGCGTGGCTAACCAGCGCTTATAGGGGTTGATGGCCAGGCGCTGGGCAAGTTCTGCCTGCTCGGCGGGAAGCCCCTTCGAGGACTCTTGCGCCTTCTGGTAGCACACGGCCTCAACCTGGGGGAGCTTCTCCACAAGGAACTGGTAGTAGGCGTCAAAAAGCCTGCTATTTGAGGCGTGGAGCATGCGTTGGGCGTCAAAACAGTTGGGGTCCAGCTGAATGGCCTGATTGAGGAGGCGTTTTCCCTGGTCGATAAGGGCCTGCGCCTGAGATTCTTCGACAAACGGTAGGCGGTAATCAACAATCTCGGCCGCTTGTGCAACCAAATTGAACGCGCGGTCTTCGTCGGTTTGAGGGAGGGAATTGCGGTCGTTGGAGAATCGCCAGTTGAAGTCCTTCATCAGCGTAGCAATGCTGTCCTCGTCGCTGACTTGCGTGCGAGCAAAGCGGAGGATAAGCCGCTGGTAGTCTTCTTTTACTGGGTCAAACGCCACAGGATTCCTTTCTCTCTTACGTAATGATATCGCAGGTTATTTGGGTGTGCAGGGCAAGTCCGCGAGCGTCGTAAGAAGATTGTGAACGGCAGAAGGAAACGTTTGGAGTTGACGGGCTTCTCGCCAGAAGGGCGTCAGGTTCCTGTCAGATACGTGCATAAATTTTCAACGATATTGCATAAAATGACACTTTCATTTTGGTGCAGGTGTCCAAAATGAGCTAGAATAGAAATGTTGAGAAGAAGTAATTGCGAAGAATGGCTTCGCTAGCCGCTTAGGGAAGTGGCACATAGTTAAGGAGAGGTTTTATGGGACGTTTTACTAATCCACGCGATCTGTATTTTGGCGAGGGCGCTCGTCACGAGGTTAAGAACCTCAAGGGTAAGAGGGCAATTATCGTTTCTGGCGGCAGCTCCATGCGTCGCGGCGGCTTCCTTGATGACATCGAGAATGACCTCAAGTCCGCAGGCTTTGAGGTTGCTCACATTGAGGGCGTCGAGTCCGATCCTTCCGTCGAGACCGTTATGAGCGGCGCTGCTAAGATGAGCGAGTTCCAGCCAGACTGGATCATTGCTATCGGCGGCGGCTCCCCAATCGACGCAGCTAAGGCTATGTGGATCAAGTACGAGTACCCAGAGACCACTTTTGAGGACATGTGCAAGGTCTTTGGTCTTCCTGAGCTCCGCACCAAGGCTCACTTCTGCGCAATTTCTTCTACTTCCGGTACCGCAACTGAGGTAACCGCATTCTCCATCATTACCGATTACCAGAAGGGCGTTAAGTACCCAATCGCTGACTTCCAGATTACTCCTGACGTCGCAATTGTTGACCCTGAGCTCACTTACGGTATGCCTGTTAAGCTTGTTGCTCACACTGGTATGGACGCACTGACCCACGCTATCGAGGCATACGTTTCTACCGTTGCTTCTATGTACACCGACGGCGACGCTCTGCACGCAATCCGCGAGATTGTCGAGTGGCTGCCAAAATCCTACGCAGGCGACAAAGAGGCACGTCAGCACATGCATGACGCACAGTGCCTTGCTGGCATTGCATTCTCCTCTGGCCTTCTGGGCATCGTTCACTCCATGGCTCACAAGACCGGCGCTGCATACTCCGGTGGTCACATCATCCACGGTTGCGCAAACGCTATGTACCTGGGCAAAGTTATCCAGTTCAACGCTCGCGACGAGCGCGCAAAGACTCGCTATGCATTCATTGCTAAGGAGATCCTGCACCTCGAGGGCAACACTGAGGACGAGCTGGTAGAGGCACTTGTCCAGAAGATTCGCGACATCAACGACGCTCTTAACATCCCACAGGGCATCAAGAACTACGGCGAGGGTGGAACCAAGTCCGAGACCTCCATCATCGACGAGAAGGAGTTCTTCGAGAAGGCTCCAGAGGTTGCTCGCCTTGCTATCGAGGACGCTTGCACCCTTTCCAACCCACGCAAGCCTACCCAGGAGGAGATGGAGCAGCTGCTTAAGTGCGTCTACTTCGACCTTCCTGTCGAGTTCTAAGATCTAGCTTAGAGACTTAGCTTCGCTAAAAGCCTGGTAGCGTTCCGCTACCAGGCTTTTTTGTGCGCCCGGCGCGAGCGTAGGCGCTGCGACGTGCTGGTAACATGTGCAGATGTGCGCGGATGGGCATTTCGGTGTTAAAAGTTCCTCGAGTCACCTCCAAGTGGTAAAAAACCCGTTTAGTTGGAGATTTCATTTTTCTGCATACAACGTTTGCCCAGATAAAAGTTTTTGAGGCGGTAAAAAATCGTCTTAGTTGGAGATAAAACGTCTATTTTTTAATTTTCATTTCCAACTAAACGCGTTTTTTACCTTTTTCGGCACATAATTTTGAGCTCAAAAATTACGTATTCATAGAAATGAATTTAATTGCAGAATTATTCAGATTTTTGAAACCAAGCCAGAGAAGTTACATGATGAGCTCCCGCAGGGTGTCAAACGACAAATCTTTCACAGATTTCCCGTGTGATTTTGCATCGGTCAGATTACTTAGGCCATTTCCGGGTATGGAATTCATACTTTTTCGCGAAGGAGTGCTATGGATTACTGTCTTTCGTACTTTTCAGCGTTTAATTTATTGATAAGTTCCTCTAGGCCATTTATTTCGTCGTCGGCGGCAAATGCTATGGTCAGAGCGCCACTTGTTCCCGAGTCTACACCTGGAGCGGCCATGGAACGAGAGCTTGCCGTCTACTATGGACACCTACCGGAAATACAAGGTGTACGCATTCACCAGGAGTCTAATGGTAAGGTTGACCTGCTAATTCGTGATGTGAATTCTGCGTCTACAAGAGCAAATGTTGCACTTCACATCTGTAATTCAAAAGTTTTGCCATCAATGCTTCTGCCCATAGACGCTGGGCAAAAAGGATTTATTACATCTCCAGAATTCACTTATTTGCAGATTGCGTCAAAACTCGATTTCATTGGCACAATTCTTGCAGGTAGTGCGCTGTGTTCTGATTATTTTTTGAACCAAAATGGACACGGTGGAGTTTCGCAACGCCAAAATGGCCCTCTGACAAATCGCGCTGCAATTGCAAAGTTTCTTGCCACACAAGGAAGAAAGCGTGGCATCATTCCAGCTAAACGAGCGCTTCAACACATCGTAGAGAAAGCTCGGTCGCCCCGAGAGGCCTCGCTTGCGCTGCTATTGTGCCTCCCGTATAATCTCGGTGGCTTTAATCTAGGAACTGTCGAGCTCAATAGGCCAATTGAACTGGAAAACAGATATGGCGAGAAAATCACTCGAATTCCAGACCTAACCATTCAGCTCAAGGACAAGAGGCAGAAGCGGGCTATGGTACTGCTAGACTACGATCCGGCAACTACACACTCTGGCGGCCAAAAAATCACGCGAGACCTGGACAGGGAAAACGAGCTGGTAACAGGCGTTCAGTGTCCGCATTTTTCGGTATCTGGCGAGATGATTAAAAGCTTTGAAAGCGTTCAGGGCTTGGTCCGCCAGATTCGCGAGTCTACCGGAATAACAGCACGTGACACGACTATGTCAGATCTCGAAGAACGACAGCGGGAGCTCTGGGCACGGCTATTCAAATCCAGGTAGCAAAACCAGCTGCCACGTCTTTTCTGCGCAGCTTGCCGTACAATAGAGAAGCATAAACCGCTCATAATCGCACAGCCAGAAGGAGAAAATCGTGGAAGTTAACGGCCTTATCGACCATACAAATTTGAAGCAGAACGCAACTGCTGAAGACATCAAGAAACTTTGCGCCGAGGCAAAGCAGTACAAGTTTGCAACTGTCGCCATCAATTCTTGCTGGGTTTCCCTGGCTCACGCCGAGCTCGAGGGCTCTGGGGTTGGCATCACTTCCTGCATCGGTTTCCCTCTGGGCGCCGCTTCAACTGCAGCTAAGGTTGCCGAGGCCAAGCAGAGCGTCGCCGACGGTACTACCGAGATTGACATGGTCATCAACGGCGGCCACCTGGTCGCGGGTGATGACGACTACGTTATCGCTGATATCAAGGCTGTCGTCGAGGCTGCTGGCTCCGTGCCAGTAAAGGTAATCCTGGAGTGCTGCCTGCTTGATGACGAGCAGATCGTTCGTGCTTGCAAGGATTGCATGGCTGCCGGAGCTGCATTCGTCAAGACAAGCACTGGCTTCAGCACCGGTGGCGCAACTGTTCACGACGTTGCCCTAATGAAGCAGACTGTCGGTGACACTTGCAAGGTTAAGGCTGCTGGTGGCATCCACAATAAGGCTGACGCTGAGGCAATGGTCGCAGCGGGCGCTGACCGCCTGGGCTGCTCCAGCGGAATCGCTATTGTCACCGAGTAACTCGTTGAGCTGGAGTTTTCTGGACCGACCCTCCGTTGATAAGTAAATGAAAACGACCTCGTGGCATGTGCTGCGAGGTCGTTATTTGTTGCAGTGAAAAGGGCACAAAAGCTGGTGAGAAACCCGTGTAAGCTGCAGCAACAATCGCGGCGAGAAACCCGTGCGAGCTGCGGCTTGCACCACCCGGATGCCGTGCGCTGCTGGTATCGCGGTTCACGCCTCGTCTGCCGCGGCTGGCATCGCGCACCCGCCGTGGCAACTAACTGACAACAACCTCGCCAAAGCCCAGACTGCGGGCTTGCAGCTCAATCGCCTGCATGCGCTCATCGCTTGGAGAAGGGGAGTTCTCCATTGGACCGCGGACGCCAAAGTGCCTGAACTTCATGAGGCGAATGCGCGTTTGACCGACCTTCTCGCCAAGTGTTGAGGCAATGCCATCAACTGCGGCTTCGGCGTCGTTCCAGCCCTCGGTCACGATGACGCGGACCTCTTCCAGCTTGTTTTGCTCGGCCAAAAACGCAAGGTTTTTGCGGACCGTAACGCCATTTTCGCCGGTCAGGTGCTCAAACCACTGATCATCCCAAGCCTTAACGTCAAGCATGACGCCGCTTGAGAGATCCAGCAAGTCGCGGTACTCGGTGAAGTCGATGGTTCCGTTTGAGTCGATGAGGCAGTTCAGACTAGCCGCGTTGCAGTAGGTGAAGAGCTCGTAGAGGAAGTCGGGACGGAGCATGCATTCGCCGCCTGAGGTGGTGATTCCGCGGATGAACGGCATGTTGGAAATGCAGCGGTCGGCCACCTCGCGTGCGCTGAGCAGCTCAATCTTTGGCGTGGATTTGTGCTGACAAACCTTGATGCAGTTGTCGCAGTTGATGCAAATGGAGTTGTCCCACACAACCTTGCCGTCAGCCACGGACAGGGCGTGAGCTGGGCATGGCTTGACGCATGCCTGGCAGGAGATGCACTCCACCTGGGTCTCGGGGTTGTGGCAGTAGGCGCAGCGAATGTTGCAGCCTTGCAAGAAGACGGCGGTTCGGCTTCCTGGGCCATCTACCAGCGAGAAGGGAATGATCTTGTTGACAGGAGCAACACACCCAGTTGGATGTGCTGCTCCTGAATTGGTTGCTGGGACGCTTGCGGTTGTGGGACGCGCCGCTTCGCCGCGTGTTGCTCCCAAAGTTGTTTCTGTTGCAGTGAAGGTCACGATTGCGCAGCTCTTCTCGCTAGTCGCTCATGCGAACCTTGCGGTCGGCAAGGTGGTTAGCGGTGAAGTTACCCAGGCCGTCGTGAGCGGTGTCCTGAAGAACAACGTCGCCGGACTGGAACTTCTTCATCTCGGAGCGCTTAGCCAAGAAGCCAGTGATGCGGACCAGGTCACCCTCGGAGCTGTAGAACGAGAGATACTTGTCGTCGATGGAGAATGCGGCCTTGACCACGTCAACGACAGCGTCTGGATTGCGCTCAGCAGTTGGCTCAGCTGGGAAGATGTCGGAGACGCCACTGTTGAAGAAGCGGTGCATGCGAGCGCTGTGGCGAATGTGGTCGTAGAGATTTGCAGGCTCGTCGCCAACCTTGATGCGGACACCTGGGGTAACGCCCTGCTGGTCGGAGAAGCCAGCCTGTGCGTGCAGGGTGAAGCGGCCGCCAAAGACCTCGGAGTAGACGGCGTCAAAGCTGTTGACCTGGTCGGCAATCTTGACCATGATCTGGTCGGCCAGCTCGTTGGCCTCGTCATCCTTGCCGTAGGTACGGCTGCTATCAAGATGCAGCAGCTCAGCGACGCACTCGCTCATGCCAGCAACGCCAAACATGCCGCAGAAGCGCTCGCGAGAAATGAGGCCTTCCTGAGCCAGGAAGCTAGTCTCAAAGAAGTTGGAATCCTCAACCATAAAGCGGACGCGCTCGTTCATGAAGTTCAGGACCTCGCCAGTTGCGGTTGGCAGCAGGTTGTTCATGAAGTCGTCAACGTTGGTTGCAAGTTTTGCAAGGCCAGGGAGAAGCACGCGGCTCAAAGTGTAAGCGCCGCCGCCCATAGGAAGGACGTTGTAGCAGCTTACGACGGTGTACTCGCCAGGGTAGGTCTCTTTGTGGATGCGGTGGTTAGCAAAAGCAGGGTTGGAGCAGACCATGGTGGTCTTGACTGCCAGGCGCATGAACACGTCGGAGGTTACCTCTGGGTCGTACTTGAGGGTGAAGTTTGGAACTGCGTTCATGAGCTCACGGTCAACCTCAAGCAGCAGTCTACCTGCGCGAGTGTCCTCTGGACCAATGTTTGCGTGGCAGTAACCACTAGCAACGGTGCGGTCAATGTGGTTCAGGAAGCGGCGCAGACGAGGCTTAATCTCAGCGTCGGTCATGCCCTCCAGGAATGGGTCAATAATCTTGTCCAACTGACCAACATAGACAGGGCGGCTGGTGACAGAAGGAACGTTGTCGTAAAGAGCGGCAAGGCCCCAGAGCAGGTCATCAAGGGTCTCTGGCTTGTCAAAGCGCAAAAACTCGGAACCGTTCTGAGCAAATACCTGGTAGTCAGGGCAGATGTAGCGAGGACGGTAAGGAGCGTTGCCTTCACACATGTCGTCAAGAGCGTGAGCTGCAAAAAGACGATCAAACTCAGCAGTTGTCTTAATAGGGTGCTCGGAGTTCTCGGCAGCCTGAGCCAGGTGCAGAACCTTCTGCTTGTACGAGAGGTTGTCGGAAGTGATGATGTCCATAAACTCGCCCATTAGTGCTCCTTACGTTTATCCTGCAAAAACAGGTTTGTGATTGCGACGGGTACGTCGGTCGTTCTAAGTTATGGTGCACCGCGTTGCGCGGCGCGCTGCCTGGGGCGAGAAGAACGGTCTTGCCCAAGCGTTGTGCCAGGTACAGAGGTTAGTCCAGAAGGTGGGATTCTCCCTCGTGTTTCATTGCATCGTCGAGGCGCTGGAACTGCCTTTCGGTAATGACAATCTTGCCGTGCTGAACAGAAACCATGCCCCTCTCCTTAAGCTCGTCGATGCCGCGGGCAACAGTTTTTGTGCTGGTACCAATCTTGTCTGCTAGCTCTTGCCTGGTCAGACGCACCGTAAACGGCCACTCAACAACGCCGCGGTGAATCTGATCGCGCGTCAGCTCGCTCAGCATGTACATCAGGCGCTTGGTTCCGCTCCAGGTCAGCAAGCTGCGCTCGTAGCCAGACTGACGTGTTAGATTCTTGATAATCCAGCGCGAGCGGGTGAGAAGTGCCTCAGGGTCCGAACGAATCCACTGCAGGTAGTCCTCGCGTGGAACCGAAATAAACTCGCAGCCGGAAGTTGCGGTGAGCGAGCCCAGGTAAAACGGGCTCTCGCTAATAACTTCCATCTCGCCAAAAGCAACGGGCGCACGATACTCGTCAATAACATACGTGCTACCTGCGGAATTATGCGACGTAGTGCGCACGGTACCGCGGCACAGAATGTACACGTTATCAACGCGGTCCAGCATGTGGACAAGGGTCTGTCCTGAATTAAGACGAATCTGCCTACAGTGAGAAAGACGATTAGCGGGAACGCGAGAAGCCCATTTGATGATCTTCTTGCGAACGTCGGAGTCAAGACTGTCAAGGTAGGTTAAAACGTTCACACGAGACCTCGCTGTTCTTGCTTCGTAAGTCCTCATTACAGGACAGTTTTGGCTTAAGTTTGAGTAATTGTACCTGCTCCCTAAAATAAAAATAAGGACTTTTGTCCACTTTTTGAGACAATTTTCTTGAACGGTATCGGGCTGCGATTAGGTTGCGGCCAACCAGCGATCAGTCTGGGGTCAACCCACGGTCAACTTGCGGTCAAGCTGCCGCAAGACAGAAAAAGCCTCACGTCAAATGAACTGCTTCCCATTTCTTGGACACGAGAAAATAGGAGGCAGTTCAAAACACACCTAAGTCAGATAATCTGTTAAAAAGACGTATACATGACGCTGAAAATACCTCAATCATGCAGATTATCGTCATTAGATGTGTAAAATGCCCGCAATTGAGCAGAATATCCGACTTAGGTGTGTTCCGTAGATACGAAATTTACCTATAGTTAAATCTTTTATATGACGCTATTCATTTTCTAGCATATTAGATGAGGTTTATGCATAAAGATGCATATCAGGTAGTGCGACCGCCTAGCTGCCTGGCTATCTTGATTAGGAACATGTCAATTCTTTAGCAAAACCTACCAAAGCTGCTGCAAGACAGAAAAAGCCCCCACGTCAAACGACGTAGGGGCCAAAAAGAAATGCGATGCTTACGCGGTGCTTGCACGTGTACTTACGTGGTGCTTACGCAGCGCGTACGTGCACTTACTTGCGGTTGCAAACCTCTGCAGCAACCTTTGCACCAAGAGCAACGTTGTTGAAGACCAGCTGAATGTTTGACTCAAGGGAGTTGTTGCCGGTAATCTCAGCAACCTTTGCCAGCAAGAATGGTGTGGACTCCTTGCCGTGGATACCGTTTGCCTCTGCTTCTGCAAGGGCCTTCTCGATAGCTGCGTCAATAGTGTCCTTATCCATTGCATACTGCTCAGGAATTGGGTTGGTGACCAGAAGACCGCTGTTCATGCCAATCTGCTGCTGGGTAGTAAAGATCTCTGCCAGCTCAGCAGGGGAGTCAACACGGTAGTCAACGCTAAAGCCGCTCTTGCGGGTGTAGAACGCAGGGAGCTCCTCGGTCTGGTAACCAAGTACTGGAACGCCCTTGGTCTCCAGGTACTCAAGGGTAAGGCCAAGGTCAAGAATGGACTTTGCACCAGCGCAAATGACCATAACAGGAGTCTGTGCAAGCTCCTCGAGGTCAGCGGAGATGTCCATGGTGGTCTCGGCGCCACGGTGAACGCCACCAATGCCGCCGGTTGCAAAGACGTCGATGCCTGCCATGTGAGCAATCATCATGGTAGTAGTGACGGTAGTTGCGCCGTCCTTCTTCTCAGCGATGATAACAGGGAGGTCGCGGCGGCTTACCTTAGCAACCTCGCGGCCCTTTTTGCCCAGGTAGTCAATCTCGTCAGCGGAAAGGCCGGCACGCATCTGGCCGTTAATAATTGCGATAGTTGCAGGAATTGCACCGTTGTCGCGGATAATCTGCTCAACCTTCAGAGCGGTTTCAACGTTCTGTGGGTAAGGCATACCGTGAGAAATGATGGTGGACTCCAGAGCTACAACAGGCTTGTTCTGCTCAAGTGCCTCTTTGACCTCGTCAGATACAACGAGAAAATCCTTCAGGTTAGACATATATACTCCAATCGTAAACGACTAATGGAACCGAAAGTAGTGCCTCGCAGACGCTTTGTGCCGTGCAGACGCGCTAAATACCTGCGCGCTTGATAACCTCTTCAACGTTGAGCTCACCGTTGATGGTGTCCTCACCCTCAATGGCCATGCTGGAAGCAGCCATGCCTACCAGGCCGGTTTGCTCAAGCGTCATGCCTTGAGTATACGCCCAGGTAATACCCGCCATCATGGCATCTCCTGCGCCTGTCATGTTGACCAGCTTTGCAGGAAGCAGCGGCAAGCGGACGGTCTTCTCGTGATCAGCACAAAGAAGGCCCTTCTCGCCAAGAGAGATAAACACGCGCTTCAGTCCTGTTGCAAGCAGCTCGTGAGCTGCGGCTTCAAGGGAAGCGTCGTCAGTAATCTTGATGCCCGAGAGCATCTCGGCCTCAAGACGATTTGGTTTGAGCGTGTGAATCTTGCCCAGGACCCTCTTGAGCTTCTGCGCCTTGATGGAAGAAACGGGATCGCAGAAGATTGGGCAGGTCACGTTCTTGGCAATGAACTCGATGGTCTGCTGAGGCAGGTTGGTATCAATCACGCAAGCTGCGGCGTGCTGGATAACATCCAGGCGCTCCTCGATGCGCTCGGGGGTGACATACTCGTAAATCTGCATGTCATTGATGGCTTCCTGCATCTCACCGTGCTCGTCCATGATGAAGAGGTAGGTAGAAGTGGAAGCACCCGGCACGGTAATAGAAGCGTCAATGTCAATGCCGCAGTCCAGGCAGCCCTCTTTGAGCTCGCGCGCACGATAGTCCTCGCCAAAAGCGGTGAGCAGACGAACGTCGCTCTCGAGAAGAGCCAGGTTGTGGGCAACATTTCTGCCAACGCCACCAAAAGACATGGTGACCTTGCCAGGGTTTGAATCTCCCGCCACAAGGGAAGTGTCTGGGCGACCAGCAATATCCATGTTGGCGGCACCAATCACAATAAAGTAGGGACGCTCGCTCAAAATGTAGCGACGGCCCAAAATTGCGCCCTTTGCAGTAAGGTTGGAGATGTGAACCGAAACAGAAGAACGTGAGATACCTGCTCGCTCTGCAATTTCCTTCTGAGTAATGGAAGGCTGCTCTTTAATCCAGTTGAAAATCATCTGTTCTCGATTGGTGAGCATCAGGCCTCCTAGCAGCAAAAATAGAATCCGACTAAACAGGTGCTTATATAAAACTTCTAAACAGGTGCTTATCTTATTTAAGCTAGTGCTTAAATCTTGCTTTGGACAACGATAAGACAGCAGCTAGAGTCTGTAAAGAATGAATTCATTAAATTTTTCCTAGGTGAGCACAAGGATTTTCTCGCGACATTGGTTTTACCTGCTTGATTTTTCTAAGCATTTGCTGCGTACCGTTTACAGAATTTTAGTATCTGCAAACGGTTGTATCGTGAAAATCTCTCTAAATTGGGCGTCGGCGTTATGCAACTGTAATAATATATTTAATGAATAGTAATGACTCGTCCACATAAGTTAGCTTGCGCATGTATCGTGCGCAAATGCTTATTTCGGGCGTTTTAGGAGGTAGCATGCCTAAACGTGTTTTTGTAGTTGTTCTTGATAGTTTTGGCATCGGCGAAGAGCCTGATGCAGCGGCATACGGAGACGAGGGTAGTAATACCCTTTGTGCATGCGCAACAAGTGGCGTTCTTAATATCCCAAATATGACAAAGCTGGGCCTTCTTAATATTGATGGCGCGCTTGATACCGTGTATGACGTTGATCTGAAGCCAATTGAGTCTCCTGAGGGCGCATATGCTCGCATGCAGGAGAAATCCGCTGGTAAAGACACTACGGTTGGTCACTGGGAGATGGCAGGCGTCATTTCTCCAAAGAAGTTCCCAACCTATCCTGATGGTTTTCCACAGGAGGTCATTGAGGAGTTTGAGCAGAAGACGGGCCGCAAGGTTTTGTGCAACAAGCCTTACTCCGGAACCGATGTTATTAGAGACTTTGGTAAAGAGCACGTAGAGACCGGTGCTCTGATTGTCTACACTTCAGCAGATTCTGTTTTCCAGATTGCTGCACACGAGGACGTGGTAAGTCCTGAGAAACTCTATGAGTATTGCCGCATTGCGCGCGAGATTCTTCAGGGTGAGCACGGTGTTGCTCGCGTTATTGCTCGTCCTTTTGAGGGGGAGTGGCCATACCAGCGCACTTCTCGCCGTCATGACTTCTCGCTTGAGCCAACGGGTCCAACCATGCTTGATCGCCTTAAAGAGAACGGCTTTGATGTTCTTTCTATTGGCAAGATTTATGACATCTTTGCTCATCGCGGCATGACCGAGTTTGAGTTTACTACCTGCAACGCAGATGGAATTCAGAAAACTATTGAGGCCACTAGCAAAGACTTCAACGGTCTGTGCTTCACCAACCTTGTTGATACCGATATGATTTACGGTCACCGCAACGATCCTGTGGGATACTCCAACGCTCTTTCTTATTTTGATGAGCGCATTCCTCAAATTATTGAGGACTTTCGTGAGGATGACCTGTTCATTATCACCGCAGATCATGGCTGTGACCCGGTAACACCATCTACTGATCACTCTCGTGAGTACGTGCCACTTCTTATCACGGGTCCAAAGGTCAAGCCAAACACCAACCTTGGTACAACCGCCACATTTGCCGATATGGCCGAGACAATCCTTGATTATTTTGGCGTTGAGCAACTTGGTGTTGGAACTTCTCACCTGTCAGAGATTCTTAAGGAGAACTAATGGCTACTACCCCAACTCCCCATAACGCTGCTGTTGAGGGCCAGATTGCTAAGACCGTCCTCATGCCAGGCGATCCTCTGCGCGCTAAGCTTCTTGCAGACACGTATCTGGAGAACGTTGAGCAGTTCAACACCGTTCGCAACATGTTTGGTTATACCGGCACCTACAAGGGACAGCCAGTCTCCGTTATGGGTTCTGGTATGGGTATGCCTTCCATTGGTATTTATTCTTACGAGCTCTTTAATTTCTACGGAGTTGACAACATTCTCCGCATTGGTAGCGCTGGCGGCCTTGCTCCTGAGGTAAAGCTTAGAGACATTGTTATTGGCATGTCTTCCAGCACTGATTCTAATTATCCATCACAGTACGGAATGCCTGGAACCATTGCACCTACCGCAGACTTTGGCCTGTTGAGCAAGGCTGTTGCTGGTGCAGAGAAACTGGGTTATCCCGTTCGCGTTGGTAATATTCTGGCAAGCGACGTGTTCTATACCGTAGACAACTCGCTTACCAAATGGGCAAGCATGGATGTTCTTGCCGTTGAGATGGAGTCGGCAGCCCTGTATCTCAACGCCATGCACGCTCATAAGCATGCGCTTACGCTGCTAACTATCTCTGATTTGCCTCTTACAGGAGAAGCACTTACTGCTGAAGAGCGTCAGACTAGTTTCACACAGATGATGGAGGTTGCTCTTTCTGTTGTTGCTTAAAGCGTTTGTTGCGCAAGGCATCACAGGTCAGCAGCTTGCCATTGCTGTTTGTTTTGGAACCATGCGGATTTTCCGCTTAAGTTAGGGAAGTTTGGTCAACTTCTCATAAAGATCCAGCACAAAAGCTGGACGTTCCCGCCACATGAGGTAAGGAGAGCACGGAATGAACAAGAACGTTTCTCGTCGTAGTTTTGTGACTGGCGCAACTGGCGCTGGCGCACTTGCAGCACTCGCAAGTCTTGCAGGCTGCAACCAGAAGAAGGACGACGGCGGCCAGAAGGCATCAGGTGACAAGAAAAAGAAGCTCACCATGGTTACCGATACTGGTGGTGTTAACGACCAGTCCTTTAACCAGTCCGCTTGGGAGGGCATGACCGAGCTCAAGGACAAGAACGGCTGGGATGTCAGCTACCTTGAGTCTAAGCAGGATTCCGACTACGCAACCAACCTTGATAAGGCTGTTGACGCAGAGTCTGACCTTGTTTGGGGTGTTGGCTTTGCTATGGCAGACGCAACCCTTAAGGCTGCTAAGGACAATCCAAACACCCAGTTTGCCATTATCGACAACGGCAACGAGTCTCAGGTTGCCAACTTCACCGGCGTTATGTTCCGCGCTCAGGAGCCTTCCTTTGTTGTTGGCTACATTGCTGCTCGCACCACAAAGACTGGCAAGGTTGGCTTTGTTGGCGGCATTTCTTCCGCACTTATCGACCAGTTTGAGTATGGTTACCGCGGCGGCGTTGCTTTTGCAAACAAGGAGAACAACACCAACGTTGAGGTTTCTGCACAGTACGCAGAGTCCTTCTCCGATGCTGCAAAGGGCAAGGCTATTGCTAACTCCATGTACTCCGATGGTTGCGACGTTGTCTTCCACGCTGCAGGCGGCGTAGGAACCGGCGTTATTGAGGCAGCTAAGGACGCAAACAAGCTTGCTATCGGCGTTGACCGTGACCAGGCATATCTTGCTCCAGAGAACGTTCTGACCTCCGCTCTTAAGCGTGTCAACGTTGCTATCGTTGAGATTTCCGAGAAGATCCTGAAGGACGGCCAGAAGGGTGGCACCACTATTTCCCTGGGCGCTTCCGAGGACGCTGTCGGAATTGCTGAGGAGCACCACCTCATGGGTGAGGACACCTACAAGGCAGCTATCGGTCTTCTCGATAAGATCAAGGCTGGCTCCGTTGTTCCTCCTGCAAGCAAGGACGACCTGGACAAGTACGTTAAGTCTTTGAGCTAAGTTCTAACTTAGTTTTTACGCCTTAGGGTTTCTCGCCAGATGGCTTTTGTCCTCTGACGTGCCCAAAGGCCGATGAGTTTGGATTTGCTGGTGAGGGGTGCTTTTTGGCACTCCTCACCTCTAGCAAGTGTGTAAAGGAGGTGGCTCGTGGAAGTCAGTTCGGATTACGCTGTTCAGATGCATGGCATTACCAAAGTTTTTGGATCGTTTAAAGCTCTTGACGCCGTAGACCTTAACGTGCGCAAGCAAACTGTCCACGCCATTTTAGGAGAGAACGGCGCAGGTAAAAGTACGCTTATGAACGTACTGTATGGCCTGTATTCTGCTGATGAGGGCGAGGTTTACCTCAACGGAGAGCGTGTATCCATATCTGGCCCAACCGATGCTATCGCTCACGGTATTGGTATGGTTCACCAGCACTTTATGTTGGTCGAGAACTTTACTGTTACAGAAAATATTGTTTTGGGCAACGAGGTCACCAAGGTTGGTGGCGTCCTTGATCCAAAGCGAGCTCGCGAGAAGGTCCTGGAGATTGTTGAGGAATACGGCTTTGACGTAGACCCTGACGCCAAGATTGAAGACATTTCTGTTGGTATGCAGCAGCGTGTTGAGATTTTGAAGGCCCTGTATCGCGGCGCAGATACGCTGATTCTTGATGAGCCTACGGCAGTTCTTACGCCGCAGGAAATTGAGAAGCTTATTCAGATCATGCATGACCTGGTAAGCAAAGGTAAAACCATCATTGTTATTACTCACAAGCTTAAAGAGATTATGTCTTCTGCTGACGAGTGCACTATTATTCGTCGCGGCAAGTACATGAGCACCGTTGATGTTTCCAAGACATCCGAGACCGAGCTTGCAACACTTATGGTGGGTAGAAACGTTAACCTGCATGTAGAAAAGAAGCCAGCAACTCCTGGGGAGGTTGTTCTCTCTATTAAGGATCTCCACGTCAAGGACGAGCGCGGCATTGAGCAGGTAAACGGCTTTAATTTGGATATTCGTGCCGGCGAGATTGTTGGTCTTGCAGGCATTGACGGCAACGGCCAGAAAGAACTTGCCGATGCCATAGATGCATTGGTCAAACCTGAGTCGGGCACCATTACCGTTAAAGGTGAAGAGATTCAAGGCACCACTCCTAAGACAGTCATTGACCACGCAGTTGCCACTATTCCTTCAGACCGCCATCGTTGGGGTCTGGTTCTGCCCTTTACCGTTGCCGAGAACATGGTGCTTGAGCGCCACAACGAGGAGACCTTTGGTAAGGGCATTGCACTTGACCTGGCAAAGATAAAAGAATTCTCCCAGAAGCTGATTGACGAGTTTGATATTCGTCCTGCAGAGTGCGCAGATCATCAGGCAGTGGGACTTTCCGGCGGCAATCAGCAGAAAGTTATTATTGCCCGTGAGGTCTCTTCCAACCCAGACGTCCTCATTGCCATTCAGCCAACTCGCGGTCTTGATGTTGGTGCTATTGAGTTTGTTCACAAAGCGCTCATTCGCGAGAGGGACCGTGGAGCAGCAATTTTGCTGATTTCCTTTGAGCTGGACGAGATTATGGACGTTGCCGATAAGATGGCAATTATTTACGCCGGCAAGAATGTTGGCGAGTTTGACCAAGGTACTATCACTGAAGAGCAGGCTGGCCTGCTGATGGCAGGAGGTGACGCCGAGTGAGTACGCTTACAAAGATAATGAGAAAGCCCATTACGTCAGCAATTGTCGCTATTTTTGTTGGCCTGTTGGTTGCTTCAATTATTTTGGTTGTTGCAGGCTATGACCCTATCAGCTCGTTTGAGGCTCTTATTGGTGGCATGGTAGGTAAGCCAAAATACATTTCTAACGTCATTATTAAGGCAACACCTTTGCTCTTTACGGGTATTGCGGTTGCTTTTGCATTCCGCGTTGGCCTCTTTAACATTGGCGCTGAGGGTCAGTACATTGTGGGCACTATCCTCGCCGTTATTGTTGGCTACAGCCTTGATCTTCCTCCTGTGCTGCAGATTCCTGTAGTTGTTTTGGTTGGTACCGCAGGCGGCGCAGGTATTGGTGCCATTATTGGATGGCTTAAGGCTCAGTTTGGCATCAACGAGGTTATTACCAGCATTATGTTTAACTGGATCAGCCTCTACCTCTGCAACTTTGTGGTTTCTCTTCCACAGTTCCACCAGCCAAACTCAACTTCTTCGTACTCCATTAACGAGTCTGGCTACACCACACTGTTCTATGGCATGAAGAATTCCGAGGACGGTGCTGAGGCAATTCGCAATATTCCTGTTATTGGCGACGCTATTATGCGTACCGATGTAAACATTGGTATTGTTGTTGCTATTATCGCAGCTATCTTTATTGGTTGGCTGCTTATGCGCACCAAGGTTGGTTATGAGATGCGCGCTGTTGGTTTTAACCGTGACGCTGCACAGTTTACCGGCATCAACGTTAAGAAAAACATTACGCTCTGCATGGCTATTTCTGGTGCACTCTGCGGTCTTGCAGGTGCTCTGACCATCACCGGTATTGCTCCTCACAGTATTGCAACGCTGGCAGCATTTGAGAACAACGGCTTTAACGGCCTGTCCGTTGCGTTTATCGCCAACTGCAACCCTGTGGCATGTATTCCTGCGTCTTTCCTGTTTGCTGGTCTTCTGTATGGTGGCCAGACTGTTCAGCAGACGGTTGGTGCACCTTCCGAGATTATCAACATTGTTATTGGTACCATCGTGTTCTTCATGGCTCTGGGTGGCGTTATTCCAATGCTTGCCGACCGTCTTGATCACAAGCGTGCCCAGAAGGCTAAGGAAGAAGAGGCAAAGCTTGCTGCTCAAGTGAGTGATGCGTCCGACCCTTCTCAGGAGGAGGCAAACAATGCTCACTAACCTGATTCTTCTTGTTTCCGTTACCCTCATGTACTCGACACCTCTTATTTTTGGTGCTCTGGGCGGCGTTGTCTCCGAGCGCTCCGGTGTTGTCAACATTGGTATTGAGGGCATGATGGGTGTTGGTGCCTTTGCAGGCGTTGCGGGCAGCTACCTCACCGGAAACCCTTGGATTGGCTTCCTTTGTGCAGGTATTGCAGGCGGTCTTATTGCGCTTTTGCACGCCATGGCATCTATTACGTTTAACGCTGACCAGACAGTTTCTGGTGTTGCAATTAACCTGCTGGCACCTGGCATTGCTCTGTTTGCCTGCCGTCTTTTGTTTGATGGCGCTGCAATGTCTCCAGCAGTCACCAAGCTCCCAAAGCTCTTTGGTGAGGGTGCCTTTAACGACACACCTTATTCCAGCTTAAACGTAGACATTACCGTGGTACTGGCACTTTTAACCGCCCTTCTCGTCTGGTTTGTGCTTTACCGTACCAAGTGGGGTCTGCGTATTCGCTCCGTTGGCGAGCATCCACACGCATCCGAGACGCTGGGCATTAGCGTTCGTAAGACTCGCTACCTCTGCGTTATTGTTTCTGGTGTTCTTGCAGGATTTGGTGGCGCTTCTGTAACGCTGGCAATTATTTCTCAGTTCACTCAGACTGCTATTTCTGGTCAGGGCTTTATTGCACTGGCTGCGGTTATCTTTGGTAAGTGGAAGCCTCTGAACACCTATGCAGCTTGCCTACTCTTTGGCTTTACTCAGGCGCTTGCAATTCTTCTTGGTGGTGGAGCAACTCCAATTCCAAGCCAGATCATTGCAATGCTTCCTTACTTCATCACCATCATTACGCTGGTCCTCTTTGTTGGTAAGTCTGTTGCTCCTAAGGCAGACGGCGTGCCATACATCAAGGGAAGTCGTGCATAATGGCTGAGGTAGAGGGTTCTTGTCACGTTTCTAACGAGGCGCTTGTGCAACTTGCTATTGAGGCGCGCAACCACGCCTATGTACCGTACTCTCACTATGCTGTTGGAGCTGCGCTTTTGTGCTCCGACGGCACGGTATACGGCGGTGCCAACCTAGAAAACGCTGCGTACACGCCTTCTAACTGCGCCGAGCGCACGGCGTTTTTCCGCGCGGTGTTTGAGGGTCACAGGGATTTTGTGGCCATTGCGGTTGTCGGCGGTCCTGAGGGAGAAGCTCCAACAGCTTGGTGCACTCCTTGTGGTGTATGCAGGCAGGTCATTCGCGAGTGGTGCGATCCTGCAACATTCCGTATTGTGCTGGGCAAGGTAGACGCGGCTCCTCGCGAGTATCTGCTCCAGGATATCTTGCCTATGGGATTTGGTCCCGAGGATCTGGGTGGGTTCAGTCCTGCTGGCGCATCGGGTGACGACGCCGTGAAGGGTGCCGACGGTGGTCACGAGCACGGTTGTGGCTGCGGGTGCGGCGAGCACGGCGGAGGCAACCAGTAAGCTGCGGTATCAAGCAGCCTGCGCTTGCGGGTGCAAATAACCTGGTAGGTTGCATGAAATTGCGAGCCGGTAGAGTTTCTCGCTACCGGCTCTTTTACTAGAGAGTTCCGCGAACAGTAACGAACGCGCCTGACGGCGCCGCGAACGGCAACGAACGCGAACAGCGAAAAGAGGTTCAACTATGCGCATGTATGACGTGATTGAAAAGAAGCGCGACGGCGGCGAGCTTACTGACGCCGAGATTGACTACTTTGTCTCGGGTTATGTAGCTGGGGATATTCCCGATTATCAGGCTTCCGCGCTGGCGATGGCCATCTTCTACAAGGGTATGACCGCGCACGAGACGGCTCATCTGACCATGGCAATGGCAGAGTCTGGCGACATGATGGACCTCTCGGCGATCCCGGGTATCAAGGTTGACAAGCACTCTACCGGCGGCGTTGGCGATAAAACTACGCTGGTTGTTGGCCCACTTGTTGCGTCTTTGGGTGTCAAGGTTGCCAAGATGAGCGGCCGCGGCCTGGGCCATACGGGCGGTACGCTGGACAAACTTGAGGCAATTCCAGGTCTTTCCATTGAGATTTCCGAGTCAGATTTCTTCAAGCAGGTCTCCGAGATTGGCGTTGCTGTTGCAGGTCAGACGGGCAATCTTGTCCCAGCTGACAAGAAGCTTTATGCGTTGCGCGACGTTACCGCAACGGTTGACTCGGTGCCCCTGATTGCGTCGAGCATCATGAGCAAGAAGATTGCTTCTGGCTCCGACTGCATTTTGCTGGACGTCAAGTGTGGTTCCGGCGCCTTCATGAAGGACGTTGACTCCGCAATTGAGCTGGCAGATGCTATGGTTTCCATCGGTGAGCACGTTGGTCGCACCACCGCAGCGCTGATTACCGGCATGGATCGCCCTCTGGGCAAAAACGTAGGTAACTCCCTCGAGGTCATCGAGGCAGTGGCCACGCTCAAGGGTGAGGGTCCTGAGGATCTGACCGACGTCTGCGTTGAACTTGCCGCAAATATGCTTAACCTCGCAGGTAAGGGAAGCGTTGAGGACTGCCGCAAGCTGGCTCGTCAGCAGATTGCAAACGGCGAGGGCCTGGCTAAGCTGGCACAGATGGTCAAGGCTCAGGGTGGCACCGACGAGGTCATCTTTGACACCACCAAGTTTGAGGCTGCGCCATTCCGTCGCGATATTGTGGCTGAGACCAGCGGATATATCACTTCTATGAACGCTGAGCTGGTGGGTATTTCCTCCGTTGCTCTGGGCGCCGGTCGCGAGAAGAAAGGCGATCCAATTGACCCAGCGGCTGGCATTATCCTTGAGCGCAAGACCGGCGATTATGTCGAGAAGGGCGATGTCATTGCAACGCTTCTGACCGGAGACGAAAGCCGTCTTGACGAGGGCGAGCGCATCTTCCGTGAGGCTCTGGTCTTTGGTGAGAACGCTCCCGAGCTGGAACCGCTGTTCTTTGCGCGCGTCTCCAAGGGCGGCGTCGAGCGCTTCGCATAAGCGCAGCTAGCGGCCGCGGGTGCGAGCCGCAGGTGCGAGCCGCGGCGCGCGGGTGCAGGGTGCGCAGGGTTCCGAGCTCCAAATAACATGCAGGTGAGAGCGTGCAAGTTGGGAGCTCCACATAACATGCAGGTTAAACCGGTGTTCACGCAGATGGGCACCGGTTTTTTGTGTGGCAACAGCGTCGTGTGCGGGCAAACTTGCAGGTTAAGCGCGCGAAGCGCCGGCGGGGAGTGCACGGGGTTTCTCGCCAGGTGCACCATAACAGCATGCGCGCCTAAAAAGTGCAAAGAATCTGTATTTTGAATACAGATTCTTTGACAAAATCAGGCAAATCCACAGTTTCTTTTACCTTTTTAGGCAAAATTTACAGAATCTTTTATGAAATCAGGCGCGTGAAAGATAGACTACGTGGCCCTAAATTTTGAGCCTGAAAGCCGCATCATGTCTGAGTAAATTTACTCAGACATGATGAGAAAAACCGGCAAATAGCTCAGATATGGTGCACTTTTCCGGCAAATTGTTCAGACATGACGATAACATCAGGCTCCCTGGAAGGGTGAGCTCGGACACGCTTTAACCCCTCCTAAAAAGTGCGAAGAATCTGTGTTCGGGACACAGATTCTTTGATGAAATCAGGCAAATCTACCGATTCTTTGCTGTTATCAGGCAAAAGTTACAGAATCTTTGAAGACATCAGGCAAGCTTGCAGGCCAAAATAGAAACTCAGCAGACAGAGCAGGCTTGGCGAGAAAATCGCTCTTCTCGTGGTTGCAGTTATTGCACAGTGTGTGCAATAATACTCAGTATGTGCAATAAGTCGGGTGCTACGGTGTTGTTGCGCTGCCGCTCCACCCGCGCCGCTTAAACGCACCCGCGCCGCTCACACGCGCCCGTGCACCCAGTACGTACCTGCAACCAGGAGAGGCTTCAGAAACGTATGACGCAAACATTGTCTGCACCTGCTGTTTTTTCAGCTTGCAAGCTTGATCGACGTACCGCCAGAACGCGCGCGGCGCTCAGAAAAGCCCTGGCAGAAGAGATAGACGCAATCGGCGACCTTACCTCCGTGACCGTCACGGGCGTAACGGAGCGCGCTGGCCTCACGCGTCGAACCTTTTATTCCCACTACAAAGACATCCCTGACCTGGTGCTTCACATCGAAAAGGAAGCGCTGGC
>QWCT01000031.1_pt1 | contig 123872 bp, 161 predicted proteins | sample 1972681 | NCBI WGS metagenome assembly QWCT01 (sample SAMN09866701, study PRJNA288562) | Human oral metagenome isolate pre3_saliva, whole genome shotgun sequencing... | isolation source: mouth | host: Homo sapiens | place: USA: California
CATCTGGTTCTTCACATTCTGGAAAACAATCCTTACCAACAAGTTTAGATATTTCAGTAAAGAATGTAGTATCTCAAAAGTTGTTTCCAAATATCTGAATGTTTAATACTTCTTTTCCATTATCTTTAAAGGTTAAATATGTTCTAGTTGCCATGTTTATCCCCTTTAAATGCTTTGTCTGTCAGAATGTCTGAAATCTTATACATCTTATCATTTTCTAACTGAGCAACAAAGTACTTATATGGCTTTGTTTGGTAGACAAAGTCCTCATAGCACTTTAATTTCTCATTGATATACTTTTCTGTGCCATCTTCTTTAAAATATCTTAAAGTACGGTTATTTTGGTTATATGATAAGAATAAGTATCCAGTTTCAAGTTTGTAATATAATTCTCTTTTAAATTCAATAGGGCAATCAACAATATCTTTTAAAATCTCGTATCCAGTACCTAATGTTTTCCTTTTCAGTCTATCAAATCTATTTTGTCTTGGAAATAATTTGTCATGAATACTAATTGATGCTATCGTTGATGGAATTGACAATAAGGCTAACAATGCCAAACACATGGAACTGTCAAATGGTTTATTAAAAGCGTACATTGCAAGTAATGTTGCTATCGTGGTGTCTAATAGGGTAATAATTAAGAAAATACCAACCACAGTGATGAAGTATAAAATAAAATTTGTAGAGACACGTTCACGAATAGTTCCATCACTAACAAAGTCATCTAACTCTTTAAGAGATTGTTTTAGTGTTACACCATTAAACTTTTCAATAACCTTTGTCTTTTCTACATTGGTGTCTAGCATTGATTCTTCTTGTGCTAATTTTTCTTTTCGACTGTATGAAAGTGTATATTTATCCATGATATTAACCCCTCTTTGTTACGTTATAAGTCTTTTTAGCACCCACATCGAGATTCGAACTCGAACACGACAATTTAGGAAATTGTGGCACTATCCTTTATGCTATATGGGCATGTGTTAGGGAAAGTATTTCCCTAATAAATAATATCAGCTTATCCTTACCTTGTCAAGAACTAATTAGACAGTAATTCACCTGTCTTTAAATCAATTACTCTTTGATTTCTTGAACCACAATACTTCAAGGATAAATCCTTTTCCTCTTCTACAAACGGACCACATACAAGAACATCACAATAAGCAATAATATTCTTTCTCCAATCCTGTAGGATATTCTCTATTTCATCGCCAGACCAAATCCAAATATCTTTATCTGGGTATTCTTCTTTAAATCTCTGTACTAAATGTAGTAAAGGTTTATAGTTTTGAATAGATAAAGGTTCTCCACCTAATAAAGAAAGTCCTTTAATATAAGACCTACCACATAATGAAATAATCTTATCTTCTGTTTCCTGAGTATATTCCTTACCACCTTCATAACTCCATGTCTGTTTTTGAAAGCAACCCCCACAGTGTATATTGCAACCAGCAGTGTACACAGAAACCCTGATACCATCCCCATCACTGATGTCAAACTCTCGTATTTGAGCAAATCTCATACTTTAAATCTCCTGTCTATCTAATTTTTTATAATATACCAATCACGTATATTATACCATAGTTCACTATAGAAAGTCAAATAAAAAGAGTGATATACCTCACTCACTATTCCTTTTAGTCATTTCGTTCGGTAGTGTCAGTTTCATGTTACACTACTTATATAAAACTTTTAACATAGTCATTCATTGTATAGACTTTTATCTTAATGTTTTTTATAACATTCAACTGCACAGTTAGTATTTTTATTATCTAATTGTTAAGGGCATTCTTATACTTAAATCTTTTACTTAACTATAACTTATATAATTATCTTATTTATCAATTTAACCATTCTTATCAATCGTTCATATTTCATGACCTTACGGTAAAACATTCACTTAACTTTAAACTCTAAACATCAACCACTGAAACGGAGAGGTGAATTGGGAACAACTACTGATTAAGAAATCTAGTTTATCCATGAACTACCCACCACCTAAAGACAGTGAGCTTCCATACTGTTGGTAGAAACTACCACACCAAGTTCAGATAGACAGTCTAAAAGACCAGCCATCTTCTTGGTGCTAACAGTATCCGTGTTTAACGAGCGATACGTTCCATACCCACTCAATAGTACCATCATATTTGCAGAGTGAACATCTCTGTCCGAGTTTTCATATCCACAATGGTTACAATGATACTTTCTTTTACCTAAACCGTGTTTCGTTAGACATCCACATTCAGGACAGGTTTGAGTCGTAGGAACAGAACTCTCTAACATAACGTTAGATGTGTTCTTCCTCAGGTTACTCTTAACTCTTCCTAAAATCCCATGTTGGATTTGTCTACCAAAACTAAACTTTTGTTTAGACTTTTTTCGTTTCCACGAGTTTAACAACTCATCTTGGAAACAGATGACATAATTCTGCTTTAAAACAGAATTTAACTTGTTCACTACATCGTTCTTTTTATTGTTTAAATGTTCGTAAATTTTCTTAATTCTTGTTAAGGTTTGCTTGTATTGGTTAGAACCCTTATGTTGACGAGATAACTTTCTCATCAAACCTTTAAGTTGTTCACTTTCTTCCAGATAAAAGTTTACCTTAACTCCATTAGAGAATGTAAGTTGGTCTTTGATACCCATGTCTAAACCGAGAATTTCTTTTTCTGTTAAAATCTCTGATTGCTTCTTTGTATAGACAGTTAGATGAATGTAGTAACCAGATGGTTTCTTAATAAGTTTGGCATTCGCAAATTCAACTTCATCTAGGTTAATTTGTTCAAGTCCATTCACGACTAAAACACCAATATTTTGCACACTGATTTTGTTATGAGACTTGATTCTATAAGTTTTCCCAAATTGCTTTAAGTTGATTTCGTTGCACTCTCTCTTAAATCGAAGTCTACCAACTTTTAGACCTTTCTTCTTAACCTTAGACAGATTAAAAACGTTCTGTTTCACACTATCTACAACATCTTGTTTCATCTGTGCAGAAAGTGTGTTGATTTCTCTTTCCTCAAAAGTATCTTTTCCCTTAACCACCACAGTTTCTATACCATCACGAGGGAAATCTTCTGTGGAGGACAGAACAGCATTATACAACCACTTAGCTTCTAAGAAACAACGAACTATTTTCTCATACTTGGCACGAGAAAGTCTACTCTCTTGAACTTTAACGAGGATAACATGACAATCCATTTGAGAACGTCTTTCTCTCGTGACACTCAGAGTGTTTTTTATCTTCTGATTCTTCTCTTCTAACATGTCGTGTTTCTCCTTTCTGGGTTACTACTGTTCTTAACTATATCACACCTCTACGTCATTGTCAACACACTTTACAATAAGAAGTACTGTTTTTAAGCGTTTTGAGGGCGATTTGATATTTAATGAGTTGGTAGTCATATAACTCAACTACACTTCTATTTCCTACACAAAACAAAGCCATACAGAAAAGAAAAAGAGGACTAACCAAAGTCCTCACAGTTCTTTACAATTCCAACCTAACTACTTGTTAAGTTTTACAGAAATTTCACATAGTTCTGCAAATAATAGTAAGAATACACCTACTAATAGAACAGAACCACCCATTTCCACCATAGCCATCATAGCACCAAATACTGTAAGTACTATAATCTTAATACATTCATCTACTGATGGAACAATACAATGTTGTGTTCGTCACTCCCAATTTGACAGTGAGTCTCGATACCTAAAAGTTATTTTCTTCATACATATCCTCTAATCGAATTTAGTGAACTTACAATCATAATAAGTGGTAATACCAACATACTCATCATTTTCTTCATCAAAAGCAAAGTCTTGACCAGAAAATCCCTCTCCAAGACCATCTGAGTTCTGAGTATCTACCCAATCACTGATAATCTCTAGCTCCTTATCTGATAATTCTACATTTGCTGTTAAGACAATGTATCCTATCCAACTATCAACAAGTCGCCATGAGATATTAACAAGCTTATCTTTAAACTGACTAACATCTGTTTCATCTAATAGGATTTCTGTCATATCAGCATCTTCTAAGTATTTCTTTGCTTCATCGTAGTCATTTATTTTACTAGACAACGTAAAGCCAATATAATATTTAACCATTCTTAATTCCCCTCTAATGAAAAGAGAGTTAGGTTTCCTAACTCATTTTCCCATACGTAATGTAATAAGTATCATTAATTCCGTATTCTGCCTTTAACCAGTCCTTAATGTACTTGTCTACATCAACATTTTCTGGAACATATAATTCCCATTGATAATTCAAATTCTTTCCTGCGACATTGATTACATACATAGAACTACCCTCTCATGAATGTTGGAATTTCTACATCCAACTCTTTTGTTTCGTTATTCTCAAACTCCGTTACAACACATGTTTCCGTATCTTCAAATACTGGAATCTCAAATTCAACAATCTTTTCCTGTGTGCCAACTTCAATCATGAATATATCCTCCTGAAATTACACCTAAATGTTACCACATATCAAGAAAGATGTCAATGGTTATTTAACAACTTTCTTCTTACATTTAACAACTTCAACAATCATACTTGCTTGTGCATAAGTGTGGATTTCTCTATCTAACATCTCTTCATAAATGTTATCAAGGACAATGTTAGCAATTTCTTTATTCCCAATCTTGTTTGCTAATTCTAAGATTTGTTGGTAATCCTCAAAATGTTTTTCCATGGTAGTTATCCTCTACTTAGTATCATAGCACATACCACCCATTTTGTCAAATCTAACCAACGAATGACATCCATAGGAATTTAATCCAATTCATAAACCAAACCACAATATCTTGAAGTGGTGGAAGTGTGATACCGAAAAGCCCTAAAATAAAGCAGATTAAGAAGTAACATACGATTAACTCTATTACTGCTTTTAATGATTTGCCTAAAATTTTTAAGGCAAGGGCAATTACTACAATAATAATTAGATTTGTAGGCACTGCCATTACCCAATTATATAAATTCTGTAAAATGTTTTCCATTATATCTACCCTAAAATAACTGTTAGTATTATTAAAATATTACATACAAAAATAAATGGTACTTTTTCTTCACCACTAAAAATATACCATAATAATGTACCGGTCAATAAGTTTGGTATTAAGTGGTGAGAGGTCATAAGTGCAAATACAGTTAGGAATAAGAAACAGTTGTCTATTGGTTTATCCACTAATACTGTATATAGCCATAATAGAAGTAATGCAATCGTAAAGGCAATACTAACACTGAAATATGTACACGTAACAAGAATAAAACCTAGGGAAAGTATAGTACTAACTTTTCTCTCTTTATAATCTTGTATTGCTAATGTAATTCCACTAGCCAGTAATAAAATCTTTAATATCATTATTTGTTTCCCCCAGTGGTATGAGAATTTCTTCCTCTGTACCAACTATTCCCTTTGCCATGTTATTGATAATCTCTTTTTCTCTCAGATTATAGCACCAACCTATTGGCTTTGGAAATAGAAGTCTGTCTTTTTTGAACTTCTCATATCGTTTACAAAATTGCTCGCACATGCTAAACACTACTTCATCAATCTTTTTAGAACGATTTACTCTAACATAGAAATCTTTTACTTTCTTTGGAAGGTTCAAGTAAGTGCTAGTAATTTCCACATCAAATTCATTTTCAATCGCCCAACGGTACATCGTCATTTGAGGCAAATAACCGTCAAAGTCATTGCACTTCTCAGCAGTAGGTGAACCAGTCTTATAATCAATGAGATAAATCTTATCATCACGATAATCAATTCTATCTATGATATACTTCATTTTCATAGGTAGTTTCTTTCCTAATGACTTAACAAATATATCACACTTTCCCTTGTGTTCTGTTAAACATTCCAGTGAGTTATCATCAAGTTCTCCCCCAAGATAATCAAGATGTCTGTTAAAATAGTAATCAACATATGCTAATACTTTTTCATAACTACCATCAGTACATACTTCCCTAGTAATTTCTATAGCCTTTTCATAAGTTCTTTCTACCTTAGGCAACTTATAATACAATTCCATCACTTTATGGAAGTTAATTCCTCTTACATTAGACTCTCCTGTACTATAAATATCATGTATAAGACAACCAAACGGATTTTCATTAAAAGATTTTAAGAATGTTGGAGAGAAGTAATCTGTGTTATACTTTCTGTAGATGTGTTCTACATTTGAACCATATCCCTCTTTAACAAATTCGCTTTTATGATACTCTCTTAAAAGTGTGATAAACTCCAACATATCATTGAATAGTTTAGTTGTATCTGCCCATCTATATTTACCTGTAACCACAGATGAAACAAGATAATCTTTATTCTCAATTGTTCTAATTTCCATATTAATTTACTCTCTCAACTTTCCAAGGGTTTAGGTGAGGGAAATTCCCTCACCACTTTACTTACCCTTCTTGTTCAATACCTTGGTCTCACTTTTACGGATTTGACCATCCACTTTTTCTACACAATCAATTAGTGCAGTTTCGTAGTGTTCATTTTCTGATTCTGCGTACCAGTCTAATACTTTAATCTGAATACGATGAATCTTCTTGTTGAAGTTATGTGCAACTAAAACTGGAGTATCCCTCTTTATAAAGGACTTATGATTGCTTAATCTACGTAACTTCTTTTCGTTTAAAACTTTAATTGTTTCGTTGTAAAAACCAACACGATTTGAACCAAATTCAATTGTCATATTTTTCTCCCATACTTGAATATTGTTTGTTGTATATACCTAGATACCCAGTTCTTTCTTCATGGCATCCAAGTTTAGGCCTAATGTCTTTTCTTCTTTTATCTGCGCTTTAGCAACTTCTGTAAGTATATCTAAACGTAAAGTATTATCCTTACCAGATACCCATTCATGTAATACAGACCTTAATTCTGCTATATGAATTGGTTTAGTAGTAGAGTGTTCCCACATTTCATCTCTTACGATTGTAATAGGAGTTTTTCCTACAATACACACCATACCGTCAATACTATCAATTTGAATATTTGCTCTATTAAATACTTTTTCCCAAATAGGTACAGAAGAGTGAACTTCAAGTATTTCTTTACCCTTAGCAGTTTCTATAATAGATTGACCTTCGATTGCTAATTCTTGATTAGGTTTAACCTTTATATTCTTAGCATCTAAAATAAGAATATGTCTACCATATACTAATAATACATCAGTATCAGGTATATAGTCAAGTGTATTATTATCTTGTTCATAAGATAAACTAGCAAATGCTACGATTCCTTCTAATTTATCATCATACTTTAGAAGTGTAGATAGATAATCACATAACATGGTTTCTCCATCAATTCCAGCTTTAGTTAATGAGATTTGAGTATTCAATTCTACATCATCTACTAGCCAATCCGTAACATCATGCACTACACCATTCTTCTTTTCTTCTAGTTGTGCTAATGTCTTTTTTAACCCAAGTGCAGGATTGCCAATTACAAATAAACCACTTCTTAAATGGTTTCGCACAGATATTGCTAATTCCTTATCCTCAGGCTTTATGTTGCTTTGGTCTAACTTCACTCTATCTTACCCCCTTTGAAGGAAAGGTGAGAGATTAACCCCTTACCTTTTTGTTCTTAACTACTGCACCTAAGCCAAGTAGTGATAGCATACCCATTAATGAGAACATTCCTGCATTGGTATTTACACCAGTTGGAATATCGTCATTCTTTTCAAAGATATGTAGTACATCTCCATTTTCTAATGTTTCTGTACGCACTAACTTGTAGCCTGTAAATGAACCATGTTCCTTAACACCCTTTTCTGATGCCTTTAATTCAACACCAGTAGTTGTCTGCCAAGAAGTCTTGACTTGACGGTAGATGTGCTTGATAACACCCTCTGTAATGTTAGGTTCAGTGTTTCTATAAGCATAACCTGGAATATCCTTTTGGTTCTTCTGACCATTTTCTTTAGGGGAAATTTCATGACCATCTTCATCAACATAGATAGTATGTAAGAGTTTGTAAATATGAGTTACATTACCCTTATCATCAGTTTCTGTCTTTGTATAACTGTAGTCATAAATAGGTTTTTCAGGATGTGTTCCCTTTTCTGTAGGAGACAATTCTTTATTATCCCCCTCAGATACATAAGAAGTCTTAACTTGACGGAATACATAAGTAACATTGTCCTTATCATCCTTCTTAGTTTCTACATAGTAGTATTGAGGAATTGCATCGCCGATTTCAACTGTCTTATTTCCCTTAACAGGTGTCTTTAACTCATTACCTTCTTCATCAACCCACTTTGTTGTGTATTGACGGAAGATGTGTGTAACATTACCATCTTCGTCAGTAGTTGACTTAACGAAAGAATAAGAATCAATATCACCGTGTTCTTGTGTTGTATTTCCTGTAACCTTATCCTTTAAGACATTTCCATCTTCATCAACCCAGTTAGTGTCATATTGAACAATCTGAACACGTCTGAATCTAACTTCTGTATTCTCTACTTCTGCAGGTGCATTTGTAGGTGCAACAGGATTTGCCATATTAGGTTCAACCGGTGCAGTTGGTTCTACAATAGTATTTAATGCAGGTTCTTCTGGCTTAACAGGATTTTCTAGTGGAGTTGGTACTTCTTCGTATGTAGGTTCTTCAGGGATTTTCTCATACTTAGGAGTAGGAATTAAACTCTCATCCCAAACTGCTGGGGGAGTAGGCTCACTCTTAAACTCGATGTATTGGTTGTTTAACCCAAATCCACCACCTGCACCACTCCATGATGCAGAAACAGTATCACCTGCAAAGATACCAATACTGATACCACGTTGTACAGAGTAGTTATTACCTACAGTAGCAGGGTCATTAGGAAGACTTGAATGGTTAAGGTTTGCCATATGTTCATCACCGTATGTCCATACAGTATAGTCATTCATCTGTTGAACTCTTGTGTAACCTTCTTGTCCTTCTGTAATACCACTCGCTTTATCTGAAGGTGCAATAGGCACAGTTGCTTTAACAATATCGTTAGATGCAACACCAAGGTTTTCTCCTGCCTCCAAGTCACCTAAAACGAACATACGAACTAGCTTAATTGGTTGTCCAGTTTCTTCGTCATAGAACTGATATGCTGCTCTAGCACCATCTTCAAACGCACCAAGAGTACCATCCTTACGGAATGTGTAAACTGCACTTGCACGTGATTGATGCCACTTACTTACTGTTACGTGAGCAGAAATCTTCTTTCCACTAGCAGTTGTTCCAAGATTATGTAAATCAAATCGTAGGAATCCATCAACTGTTTGACCTTGTGCAACTAACTTATAGTTATGACCATACTGGTTATCATATTCTGTTACACGAGAATCCTTATAAGTAATATTCATTGTTGTAGCATTTGTTACACCAATATCACCTATAGAGTATTCATAGCCAAGTTCTGTTAACTTATCTTTGTCATACATTGTATAGACATTCTTAAAGTATTCAGTTGTATTACCATTACCATAGTTATGGAAATTCATCTGAGATGCATCAGGAGTACCCATAACTGCAGATTGGTTATTTGCAATCCACCAGTTCTTATATACAGTACTTTCTCCCTTATCAACAGACCTAGCACTATCATTATAAGTACCACGAATTACAATACCACGACTTGAACCATCTAATAATACTGGATTATTTTCAATAAACTGGTCGTATTCACTCTTTTCTTGTTCATAGCGAGTTACTTCTTGGTCATGTGCTTTCTTAGCATCTGATACTTGATTATCATAGTTATCCTTGATTTGCTTGTTGCTTGCTGTAATACGTGCTACATCATTCTGCCAATTTGTTTTCTTTGTTTCATTACGATTTGTAGCATCTGTAATCTCTTGATTACGTTGATTGTATGCGGCTAAATCTGCATCATATTGTTGCTTTTTCGCATTGTATTCAGCAGTCAAACGTTCATTTTCTGCCTTTAATTCCTTATTTCTAGCAATATCAGCATCATACTTTTCCTTTTGTGCAGAATATAAAGTCCATAATTCATCATATGTAATCTTATCCTGCTTGTACTTTTCTAATGCCTCATCATAGGCTTTCTTTTGTGCAGCATATTCTGCCAACTTTTCATTAACTTCCTTCTTTGTTGTTCCTAATGTAACCTTTTGTTCACTCTCACGTTGCTTTGCTTCCTCTTCTGTGTGTACTGTGATTGGTTCATCTTCCACAATCTCTAATTTTGGATTTTCTCTACGTAATTGTTCTACAAACTCTAAGAAATTAGGGTCTGTAATGTCCTTAGTCTTTGTCTCTGCAAAGGCAGTTAATGGACTTAACAATGTAGAAGTAAGTAATCCTACTGTTAGTAACTTTCTTAACTTCATTTTTCTCCTTCTATCACTAGTTAGTTTAACGACCTACCTTACGGTCGAAAAGAGTTGAACACTTAACAATATTTGCATTAACAAATTGTTCAACTGTCATATCCTGAACATCCTTACAATTACCAAAGGAATTATAGTCTATCTCATAGATACTCTTCCCTTTGATTCTTTGCTTTAACTTTTCTCGTGCATTTTTACCACGTTCATCATTATCTAATGCTAAAATAATCTTTCGTTGAGGTAATTGTTCTATTTCTTTTATCTGTTCCCAAGAACCAAGACCATTCAACGCAACTGCATACTTACCACAAGTCCAGATAAATAATGCATCTAATATTGACTCACATATATAGACTTCCTTTGCATTTGTCTTAGAGAGTTCGTATATCCCATATAAAGGTTTCTCTACACTCTCTGGATAATGAAAGTACTTTCTATCTACTGCACGTTTAGCAAAGAATAATATATTACCAGAGATGTCTTTAACAGGAAATGTAATACAATTAGTATATTTATCATATCCTACATCAAACATCTCTATAATATCATCAGTTAGTTTTCTCTCATACATATATGGGTGCTTTACATTGAAGTATTTAAGTGTTTCTTTATCCACATACTTTGTAGTATTGCTTGGTCGTTCTAAGGTTATTCCCCATGACCTAGTAGAAACATTACTACTATCAAACTTTTCTCGTAACCATGTAGTTCCATCTTTGTCAAGACACTTTGTAATAAGTTGTGGAATTGTCTTTACTGCACCACAGGTAAAACAATGGCAGATACTACCATCTTCCTTAATTCCCATAGAGGGAGTATTTTCTTGTCCATCCTTATGAAAAGGACATTGAACCATTCTATACTTACCACTCTTCTTAGGTGGTTTTACTAAGTAATTACGATGTTCAAGTGTTATATCACTTCTCAATTCACTTAATAAAGTATCAATATTTGTGCCAATGCCCATATTTTCAATTCTCATAGTACACCTCTAACTATTAAGCAAGTTCTCAACTTCGTCAGTTTCTTCTTTTTCTACCATTCTATGCAAACTGTATAGCAAATCTTCATATATCCCATTTATAACACTTCCATCAATGTTAGTTAGGTAGTTCTTACTTGCCAATAGTGTCTTTGCCTCTGCACATGCCTCTCTAGTATACAGGGCTATGATAGATAGGGAATCGCCATCACAGTCTGCTGCAAGTCCTTGAAAGACAATAGGATTCAACTGGAATACGTATCTATCTCTATCCTTAGTGCTAAATTGAGGTATCATACCAATCGTAGAACCTGCCCCGATTGTTGGCATACGATTCAATAAACAGTAATACTCACCTTCAAGTAACTCGTGATTAACAGCATCAATATCTGTAATGCCAAGTACTGTATATTTATTATATAAGTTAGGATATAGATACTTAATAAAATAACTTCCAATCAATACTACATCTTCATCTAGTGCAAAGTTGTTTGTAATAACTGCTCTACACATACCATCTACAGGATGTCCTTTTAATTCTAATTGTACCTTACTACGCTTACCATCTTGCATAAGAGAAATCAACTGATTATAGATAATCTCTAAATGACTAATAATATGGTTCTTAACTGCCAACTCAAACCAAATATCTCTTTCTTTGATTTCAGCACAGTAAAAGTCATATCTATTCTTCAATCTGATAATATCAATATAGGCTTGATTAATCTTTGATAAATGATATTTACCTGTTATCTTATCCTTAATTGGCGGTCTATACTTTGGATGAATAACACAAATCTTGCTTTGTACATTTAAGTTATACTCTTCCTCAGTCATACCAAAAACTGCAAGGCATGCCTCTTTGCCAATTAACATTTTTGAAGTATCATACTTTGTTAAATCGCCAGATAGGTCTAACTTAACATATTCGCCATCGTATATAAATCCATTGTAATGTAATAAATTCCTAAATAATTCAGACTTATTTGTGAGAGAGTATCTAGGGATACATAACTCTCCAAAATCTATATAACCATAATCAGTATTAACTGTATGATTTACATATCTAGGGAAAATTTTATAACTAAAGATACCATTATCATCAAAGGCAAATTCACCATTTCTTTGTACCACAGACTTCTCAAACAATCTTGAAGAGGTAACTTCTCTAGCAGGATTATCTTCAATCACTAAACGATTTATTTTCATCTAAACATTCCTCCTCATCTTCGTAGCCAAGTTCATATCCGAGAACCTTAAAACTATCTTCAATCGCCAAACGTGGTTTACCAATCTTATCAGGTAACTCTCTGGTTCTCTGTAATGTCATTGAACTATAGTCCATTCTATTACTTCTTAGGTCTAATTCTTTCATGATTGCAGTACAACCATTTGCCACAAGGTGTAATAACTCCATTTCACCAAATCTTAAACCACTTGGAGAAATATGAGTAAAGGCATGATGATGTATTCTCATAATATTATTAAGACCTAATGGAATACGCATTTGTTCTCCATTATATTCAACAATAGACTTCTCTGCATACTCATTCATTTCTTTCTGATAACGTTCTACTGCGATAGATGCAAAGTCCTCACCTTGTTTAAATTCAATTCCACTAGCAAGAGACCAAGCCTCAAAGATTTGTCCTAATGAAACACGTCTAGTAGTACTAAATCCAGAAATGATTATTTCTAATGGGCCTGCTTCCATATTACCAACCTCATTTAACAGTTTTGGCATTTTATCATCAGGAAGAATTAACCCAACAGTACCTTTTGCCCCGTGTAAGTTAGTAATCTTATCCCCTAATCTAAATGGAATTTCCCAAGATACAAATACTCTAATAATATCTTCGATATATTCAACTCTATCTACATTAAGGTTCTCATAGGCTTCACCAATAATCTCACCCTTTGTAAATAGTTCTTCAATACGATTATATACTAGTGCTTGTTCTTGTTCACTACCCCTTTGAATGTAGAAAACCTTACTACCCTTTGTACGTAATCTCTCTGCAAAACTCTCGGAGATAATAATACTATCTGCATAAGAATATCCACCCAAATCACAGAACCCAACTCTTGCCAGTATTCTGTGAGACATACCATCAACTTCTTCCTCTAATGGTACAGATTGAGAAGTCAATTTGGCATTCATCATAATTCTCTTTGCCTTATCATTATTACAGAATGGAGCAGAAGATAAACAAGATAGTCTAATCTCCTGTGGTTTCTTGTAGTAATAAAAGAAGTTTTGTTCTTTCTTACCTTTTTCTGTGATATACAACATTCCATGTCTTACAAATACATTATCTAGTAGAAGTCTTTGTCTACCTGCCTCACCAGATGTAACTGTTCTAAAACTATCAAAGATACCGATAGTATCATCATAAGTAAAAGCAGGTTTATATCCTGTATCAGACCTGTAGATATTACATACAGTTCTAAAACTTTCTAATGCTTCAATCTTAGAAGTGGTTGCAGTTAATGCACCATCTAATAAGTTTCCACCTTCACTAAACAACTTCTTAGGACTAACAAACATTCGGTTAATGCCAAGTAATTGACCTGTTAATGGTTTAGCAAACTTTGTACCCTTGAAGATAATGTTTTCAAAGTACTCTAATCGCATATACTTAAACGCAAATACACTATCATTAGGAATGATTGGCATATTTCTCATAGCCTCTTTAAATGTACTTGCAGTTAGTTCTTTATCTAAAAATGCTTGTAATAGACATTTACTTCTGTATGATAACTGTGAATTGAAGATAACATCATTATCTGGTTCAAACACATTCTTCGTTACTAAAACGGTGAACTCATCCTTATCAATAAAGTACTTCCAACCTTCACCGATGATTGTATTCTCATCAACCTTACTAATGATTGTATATAAATCCCTTAATGCAGTAATTCTTGGTGTATAGTGTGCATAATTAACTATCCAAGATAAATCATTTGAAGGAGTAGGGAAAGCACCAATCTTACATAATTTATACTTTCCCTTATCGTCATATTCAGCATACATATCAATACACATATTTCTGACATTTAACTTTAATTGAAAACTATTAGGTTTTCTCTTTGCTACATCTCTGTCTAATCTATCAGATGAGTTTAGATGTCTTACCAGTTTACATGGTTTATCACTATTCCAATACTTTTCACAACACTCATCTATGATTGCTTGTATATCAGAAAAAGGTAAGGTTTCATCAATAGGCTCAACCCCAAACAGTTTTATATTTTGCTTTTTCCAATGGTGTGCTTCCTGTTTAAATAATTCTTGTATATTCATTATTACAATAGACTCCTTTCAAACAAGTTGATTCTTGGGAACGTTCAGGTTACTCTTGTTCTTGATGAACTACCATCTCCGAACTAATTTACCACGGTTACACCTTTCCGAAGTGTATTTTTAAATGCCTACACTCAAGGCTTGATTCAATATATTCTTTGCGGCGTTTACATCTCTATCGTGATGTGTGCCACAGTCAGGACAAATCCACTCCCTGACTTTTAAAGAGTTCACAATGTCTTTATGATAAGTTCCACAACAAGAACAGGTTTTACTACTTGCATAGAATCTATCTACTTGCTTAAACTCCTTACCGTACCATAAGCACTTATACTGAATGAAGTTTAAAAGTTGTGACCATCTCACGTCATTAATTGAATAAGCTAGTTTGTGATTTTTTACTAAATCACTAACCGTCAAATCTTCAAATGATAGGAAGTCATACTCTTCAACTAATCTTCGACTTAGCTTGTGGTTGAAATCTTTTGCACAGTTAGCAATGTGTTCGTACAACAACCTGATAGTGAATGGGCAACGTTTTACTACTTTAGCTTTTTTATCTCTTAACATCCTACGAACCTTGCCAAAACGTTGTGTTGGCATAAGTGGTTGTTCATTCATATCTAAAACATATACGAACATACGTTTTAACTCCTTCCGTATTTGATTTTAGTGAGTTTTACTTTGTAAGACAGTACTCACTGAACTGTAGTGCCTAACTAACGTCTATGACCAAAGTTAGTGTCGGACTTCTCATCGACAATGATAATTAGAGTTTTGAAATTACTAACACAGGACTATTTTAGCACTCTCAGTCCAACTTAATCAGTAATCACAGAGCAACGGTCTTGAGCATTTAACCGAGGGTGTGTATGTGTTTCTCCTAACTATCGTAGTATGTGTTTCTACCTACTGAATCTTTTACACAATCGCATCTTTTTTGGAAGATGCTCGGTTTTCCGCCGAGTGCTTGTATAAGTCAATGACCATCTTTGGTAAGTAGGCACGTACTACATCATGTGTGTATAAGAATAAACGACAGAAGTTCTCGTAATCCATTCCCACACTAATCTTTGTATCTGGCTCTCCATCTGGAATAATAGCACCAGTTTCTGTTACCTTACCATTTCCAATAGATGTATTTACATATAACTTATTCTTATAAGATGCTACATACATCTTTCTTGATTCTGGCTTTCCATCTCTATTCTTAGACTTTGGAACACCATTAATAACAATCTGGTATCCCTTATCTTGAACCATCTTAAATAGTCTACCACTAGCAATATCATTTGCAATCAAAGAAATCGTAGCAAAGTCTACATAAATGTCAATATTCTTCTTTGTTTCATACTCAAAAGCCTTGAAATGTACTTTTTCAATTCCAAAACTGTCTAAGTATGCAGAAATAACCTGCTTTGATGTACTTACTTCATAAATCTTGTTTAAGTCAAATTCATTTTTTCTTTTCATTTAGTATTCACCTATCCTATCTTAAAATAGTATAACACATCAAAAGAAAAAAGTAAATACCCTAAAGTACCTACTTTTGAAAACTTTTTCATATCTTTTAGAATACATCAGTAAACTCTGATGAATCATTGAATTTACTTGTTAATTCTCCACTAATTTCTGCATCGTGTTGTTCTAATCCACTTGCTTTATTAGGTTTGTATTGGAAGAATCCCTTATCAACATCCCAATCCCACAGTAATTTATTACCTACAACACCATTACGTTGCTTTAGAATTGCTAACTCTAATGTATTAGATGTCTTTCTCATAGAGAATACTTTGGATGCATTATGTGCAAATCCATCACTACCACGTACTGTTTCTAGTGTAGGGGCAGTAATAACATCATCACCAGCAGCCTCACGATTTGCTTGTACAACCCCAATAATAGGAACACCAATTTCAACTGATAATTCCATAATATCTTCACTAATACTTGTAAGTCTTTCTGTAGTATTTTCTTTACTTCTACCACGTTCATTCTTCAAGTATGTCATTCCATCAATAACTAAGAAATCTAACTTATTTTCAAGTATCCAACTTCTAATAGCGGAAACAGTCGTATCCTTACCAAAACTCTTAGGAGTAGTTACCAAGAATTTATTTTTATGCTTTCTTAAATCCTCGATATACTGTTTATAGACAGCTTCTTCATCCCCCACATCTATGGCATTGACTAACATGCTATTACTGAAATGCTTGTACATTGTATCAAAACGATACCCAATAGATTCACCTGACATTTCAGGAGAGAAATAACCTACATTATATCCCTGTTCCCAAACAGAAATGGCAATCTTCTGACTAATCCAAGACTTACCTTGGTTAGTTCTTGCAAAGAGTAGGATAAACTCTTCTTTACGTTGGATACCACCTGTTACCATATCTAGTTCAGTAAGACCTGTTTTAAAGAAGTACTTATCTCTATTATTCTTTCTGTCAATTAATGTTTCATATCGCTTTTCAGCATCATGGATAATATCTTCACCAACTACACCAAAGTTTGTAGGTAAAGCACTCAACTCTTTAATAATATAATTAACACCAATGTTACTATCTTCATTCACTAAATCTTCTGCCTTAGTTAAAATCTCTCTTGCACGATTATACGTGTAGGATTCTCTAATGGCACTAATTAAGTAATCATCAGATTCACTTACTTGAATAAGTTTAAAATCAGGGAATTTATTTTGGAATGTTGCTATATCTGGAATAGTGTTATATTTATCAAAATGTGCTTTAATAAACTCATATTCTTTAGAATAGTTAGGGAAATGGTCTACACCAATGCCACTAGCAGATAATAAACTATATTCTTTTGAAATAATTAATTTACTTAAATACTGTAACTCAATCATGACCCTATCCTCCTACAACACTATTCCACGTACATCTTTTCCAGTAAATACTGCAACAATAGAAGAATTATATACTCTACTAGTTAATCTAGCTCCCAATACTTTTAATAGTTCATCCTTTGAAACAACATTACTTGTATAAATGTTTGATTTCTTATTAATCGTTCGACTATCAATCAAAACCAATAATTGATTGTATTCATAGTCAGTTAGAGGAGTTGTTGCAATATCATCCCAGATTACAACATCACTCTCTTTAATCTTTTCAATATACTCATCTGACACTGGATTACTAAAGTTCTTTAATTGTCTTAATAGAGTAGGTACATGAACAAATAATCCTACAGAATCAATTCCAGATGTACTCCACTTCTTATCAAAATAACTGAGCATTAACTTAATAGCCCAAGTAGTCTTTCCTGTACCACTTTCAATAGAACCTAGAAAGAAATTATATCCATGTTCAATATACTTATCTATCTTACGTTGAATATCCTTTAACTTACCAAAGGTTCTCTTATCTTCTTCCGTTGTAGGTGTCAATCTATCTGGATACCATTGTGCTTTTGGTAATTCAGACCGTTCTAACATATCTACAATTGTTCTATATCTTACACATTTATGACAATCTAACTTACAGATGTCTTTATACCAGCATAAATTGTTTCTTTCCATAGGCTAAAATGTCTCCTTACTATCTCTAATACTCATCAATTCTTCTTCTGTAAAAGAAGAACTAACTGTATTATCTCTACTCTTCTTATAGTTATTCTTATGATATGGGTAGAACTTCATCCAACCCTTATCAATACTCTGGATAATACTTTCAATTCGAGTAGGGCAATCGTTAAGAGAGTTAAGTGCATTGATAACTTGTTGCTTTCCTTTTAGTCTATTTCCATAGAACTTTGAATCTTCTGGTGGATTAAGTCGTAAATTAAAATATCTCATCAACTGTGTTCGTTCATTCTCATCAGTTGTAAATGCATTTACACACTCTGTAATTACTTGTGGTAATGGTTTCTTTTTAGTCTTTAACTTCTTGCTTGGTTCAGTGTAGAATGGCATATCCGATACATCTTCAACTTTTTCTTTCTTAGTTATTGGAGAAATCAATAGGACATATTCATTCTTCTTTAACTCAATGTAACCATTTTCAAACAATTCATTGAAAGCATTTTCATCTTCTACCTCAATACCAGACATCATACAAGCGTAAAACCCCTTAGCACGTAAGGAAAGTGATGTATCAAGTAATGCTTTCTTCGGTATTGTTGTGTATGAAATTTGTGTCTGTACTCTCATTCAAGGTCATTCTCCCATTCTGCCAATTGACTTAGAACATACTTTCTCTCCATTCCTTCGGAATTTTCAGGAGAGATGTGCTTGTTCTTTAGGTCTTTAATAATATTCCTGTTATCTGTGATGTAAAATGTTGAATTTTTAATCTTGTTATTCACTAAATATCTCTTGTAAAAACTTATAAAATTGTTATTTTGGTCAGGATTAAAAATACTAATTGCTTTTCTGAACAGCAAATAGCGTTCTTCTATATCAGATACATCTTGGTATCCCAGATACTTTGTTTGTTCCCAAACGTATAAATAATCTTTACGTCTGATTGCTTGCAAAATATCAAATTGATTATTACTCATCAAACCACCATCCTAACCATTATTTTATGTCAAGCTGATTGGAATTGCACCAATACTTTCATTAATTGAATGTGCTACTGTTACACAACAACTTGAAGTTAGGGGTAAATTCTATACCCCAATTATAACATTGAACTGAACAATGTCAATAGTTAATCACAAAGAAATTCTAACCAATCTTCTTTAAAAATATCCAACACTTCTGTATTTGAAGTATCTGGTCTACTCTTCTTTCCAATTGGCTTCATGGTTACCTTAGTTACCACATGTTTAACCTGTAATGTATCTTCTTCAGGAATTTCTAATTCTTCTCGAATTGCTTTACGAATTGCTTTATGTTTATCAGCAAACTCTTTTTTTGATACCAACTTTGTAAACTTTGGTAACCCTGTTTTATCAATTTCGCCTAATTGTTCATTACAAATTAGATAACCAATAACAGCCTCTTGAAGAGTGAACTTATGGTTTGGCACAAAAGAAGATTTAGATGCTGTGAAATCGTCTAGTGAGTCAGTTACTTCTTGTGTATCAAACTCTTTTAAGTGAGAATTTCTATACTCTTTCCACTTTTCATCTGCAAAGATTAGTCTATCCACATAAGGGCCTCTTAATTTTGCACTAGCATCTTCATCAATCACTTCTTTTTCTGCTTCTCTTGTATAGATATGTTCTGTATCTAACTCTATAATTCTTTCTTTGAAGAAAGCCTTACCAACCGTGTATAGTCTATAATAGAAGAGTTGTGTAAATCTTCCATCTTGATAGTACTTACTTGGTAGTCTTTCTAATTCTGTTTCCTGTACCATTCTGTATAAATCCTTACTAATGACCGGATATATTCATTTCCACACCTGAATCTAATTACCTTATCTAAACTATCTGTACGATTACGAACTTCCTCGGTAAATCCTAGAAAGAATGAATCTGTAATATAGCTTAAACCATCTGGTAAAACGATTGTGTTTTGAGTACTCCAGTCGATTTTATCTTTAATTAAGTTCCACACATTTTTCCCAAATTCTCTACCACTTAGGTAGGCTTGGTTAATTTCTAATTCAATCATTATTTCATATAGATTTCGATGACATCACCGTGTAAAACTGGTACATATTCCTTATGGTTCTTCATAAAGAAATACTTATTGTAGCTCATCTTACTCCAGTATACTGCCTCTTCTTCATTACTCTCGTTAGAATTGAATACCTTACTGTCCTTATGTAATAACTCTGCAACAAGACATCTACTTTCATTGTCGTAGTAGTAGTCAGTATTCTCATCTTTTACGATTGTGTATCTCTTGGAATATCCACAGAACTCTAAAACATGTAGTGCTAACTCATTATCTAATTGATTGAAGTTTAATGCAATATCCTTTGTAGTAGCACATACCAACTTACTATGAGGTCCTAAAAAGAAATTCAAGTAAATATTACGAGGTATCTTAAACTTTTCACTATCAATCGCAGGAATACTTACTAACGCATAAGGATTTACATTACCTGCAGGTGTAACACATGTTTGACCTGTTTCACCATCTTTGTAAAAACTAATTGGAATCTCCCAATATAGATTACAGTTAGGGAAAAAGATACGATGTCTAGCCATAAATCTTTCAAATCTAATCTGTCTAGCATTATCCGATTGTTCTAATGCCATCTCTGTGAAACTGTTACCTGTTTCATCATACATTAGTTTTGCTTGTGATAGAGAATTAATCTTAACCCATGTATTCTTTTCATAATACAATCTATTCACTTGTAAGGCAAAGAATAGGTATCTAGCCTCACTAAATAATAGTGGGATTTTAAATGAATCAGATACAGTTAATGCACATACCGCATTACTATAAACACTAGGAGTAATCTCATCATGGAAAATAATTTCTGATAAGGTATTAAAGTCCAGTGTTCTAAATCTACTCTGTAACTCTAAATCTGATTCTAATCTGTTGTAGTACTTTTCGTTGGAAATATGAGAACTTTTGAGCTTATACATTTACTTCTTCTTGGAACATCTTTCTTGCTGTTTGTAACTTTTCTAAATCTTCCTTACTTAATTGATTGTTAATTGCTTTTTCATGGAATGAATCCTGTTGAATGTCAATTTTAACTGTCTCTTCTAATGTCACGTTAATTCACCTTTCTTCTTTTAAAATTCTGCAAAAATAGCCTTTATAATATCATTACCACTAGTCTTAAATTCCTTATTGCTAGTAGAATAAATATCAACCCCAATAGACCATTTTGACGGGGTAAATAGTGTACCAGTATCCTCTAAACGATTGAATATGTAAATATCTTCATCTGCAATTCTACCACTTAGATAATCTGGCTTAATATAAATCAATCTTTGAGCAAATGTGTCAGGTAGATACAACTCTTTTGTTTCTTTAGCAACTTGTAACATCCTTTTCTTTAATTCACCCTTTGATATGGTTAAATGTGTTGTAGTCATTCCATCTATCTCTAATACATTGTAAGATTGACCTTTTTCTCTTTCTCCAATAATGTATACTCGATAAATCTTATCTACAACGCATAAAAATGTAGGTGATTTAAACCTATCTAAGTAAAACAGCTCTAAATGTGGTACACTTTCCCAATCTCTATCATCAGATAGAATATGAGATAGTTCCAATGCTCGTTTTACCAATTGGTTATTTCCACTTACATAAAGTAGTCCTTCAATTACATCTTTTGTTTTCACTTGCCAATTTTACCAATTACAAATTGTCGGTCTTTAAAAAATCCACTTAAGGCACCCACTCTATCCATATCACTAAATGATACGATAGCACTGAATAAACCACACTTAAAGATACATTCTCTACTATGTTTGTAAGGGAATGTAAACTCATACAACTCATCTGCATTGTCTGGATTGAATATTCTAATTGTATCTGTACCGTGTTCCTTAGCCAATTCGTACAAGTAAATTATATAATCTTTAATTACATAGTCTAACTGGCGCTTTGGCATGTCAATGCAGTCTAACCTTAGCATGATTGGACTTCTTCGCCCCAAAGGTTAATGAGGAACTTTGTTTGCTCTAGTTGCTCTTTGATTGTCTTATATTCATTACTAGTTTTATTAACTAGTGGTAATGTTGCACGTAAAATACTATCCAATTCATAAAGTACTTTATTTATTGGTTTAAACTTACTACTTTGCAGCACAATCTTGTTCACGGTATTACCACCGTTTGTGCAGGTAGCATACTTTTTCTCCTGCAATAAATATTCTTTAACTGTCATAATTATTCAACCTCTTCTTGGTTACGCAAGAACTCAAGGAATAATTTAAAGTCATGTTCTTCTAAGATGTAAAAATTACCATCATCGTCTCCAAAATTAAATGAGATTACACTGTGGTCTTTTCTCATAAAGTGGCATTCATCTCTATTTTTAGTAATCCACTCCTTTTTGATACTAAAGGACTTCTTTGGTTCTACACATGTTTTACACTCGATTAACATGGAAATATCACTTACATTTACATCACCCTTTTGCCACATGGTAGCACCACTGTTTTTCACAGTAGCACCACCTGTAGCCTTAGCAACACTATTCTCTTGTTTCTTAGAATAATATCGTGTTGGATGTTTTGCTCCTTGTTCAAAAGGTAATTTCACATGTGTTTCCACTAGGATTTGCCCTCCTCTCTGTCTAACTTCTCCATTTCTTTCTTAAACTCAGCCTCTTCTTCTGAATCATAATTAGAAACCTGTTGTTCTTGTTCTAAGATTACAGATAAGTCCTCGTCAGCTAACAATGAAATGTTACCACCATTTGACATCGCTTGTTCTAAACGTTCTGTGTACTTCTCAGCAAATTCTGGATGTTCCTTTAAGAAAGTAATTAGTTTTTGCTTACCATTGAACTTCAATGGTTCACCACCCTTTGTGGTAAGTACTTCACCACTTAATGGGTCTGTTAATGTAATCCAAGCACCACCGGCTGTAATATAACCGAAAGTAGTTGCAGTAGCCACTAAATCACCAAGATAGTCCATACCACTATCGTATAAGTATGTGATGTATCCACCGCCACGATTTGTTGCACCAACTCTACTCTTTGTAGTACTGAATGAAATTCTGAACCCAACTGCCTCAGTTGCTTTCGAATCGGAGATTTCTTCACCCTTAGCGTTGATAAACTTACGTGTACCAAATCTCATCTTAAATGACGGATAATAATTAAGTGCATATCCACATGGTTCATTATAACGAATAGCACCATTGTGTAATTTCTCAATTCTTACTTGGTTGATAACTAATAAGATATTTCCAACTCTTGCTGTTAGGGTTGTCATTTTTCTAATGAATACCCCTAGTGCCTTAGCAATACTAGCTCTCATTCCCTTATCCACAGTACTTGAACTATCTAAAACTTCTTGTGGAATCAACATTGGCGCAGAGTCTAGTACAATCATACCAATCCAAGGCTTTAATTGTAAATCTTCAATAAAATCAAATATCTGTTCTGCTGACATTCCATCAACTTCACCACGTAGGAATTTTCCTTCTTCCGTACTTAGCCCAGTCATTTTACAAAGAAATTCCTCTTGTCCACGTAAGGTGTTTTCAGCATCCACATACACGCAAACCTTACCAGGATTTTCCTGTTGATACTGTGCCATTAATTGACACGCACCTAATGTTTTTCCACTATGTTCCACTCCACTAGATACAATAAGTTTCTGATACGGTACTCCGCCAAATGTTGCATAGTTTGCTGATACGCTGCCAAAACTCAATCGTCTGACCGTACCGATGATGTTGGATAGCCTATTCTTTCCCCACTTTTTATTAAGTGCCTCAACATCTGCTTTAAATGATTTTAAATCTAATTCTGTTACTTCCTTACTCATCTCGAACTCCCATCTTCATTTTCTTTTCTGCACTTCGACTAATTAAAACACTATTTAAGGTATTAACTAATCTATGTGCCTCGTCTAATTTAACACTCATTAAGTCCTTAACCATCTTATATAAAGAACTTACTGCTTGTTTATCCATTGAATTGATTGTTGCAATACTTGTTTTTTCTGCTTGTGTTCCTGTTGCAGTTGAATATTCCCTTGCGTTCTTCTCTTTCTGCAAGATAGTGGCACAATCACTCATCAGCGAACTTTCTGCTGTGTAGTTGCCAAAGAAATAACACTCAATAGATAATCTCATCATTAATTGTCTGATTTCTTCATCAGTCATTGATTCTAACTTTGACATTTCTTTTATAATCGTGTCAATTGGTTTGCTATACTTTTCGACTGCTTCTTTGGCAATTGGTTGAAGTTGTAGATACACATGTCTACACTCTTTTCTTGCTTGTTCAATATCCATTAATTTCCTCTCCTATTTCAGTTCAATCATAACATACGTTTTTGGCTTGTCAAGTGGTCGAATCCACCTAACAACATTTCCCCAATGGAGCCGATTGTATTTGTTGGTAACCCTATAACTTCAATATTATCCTCATACAATATAAAGTTCTCTGGACTATCTGTTGGGATAGTATCACATGATGTGAAGTAGACATTATTATTGTCTCTAATAATCCACTCAGCACCATCTCTATATGTCTTTTCAATACCAGTATTCATGAATGACTTTCCTGTTTCCCTTTGATGGTATGGAATTGTAATCAAGACTACAATTGATACCAAGATTTCTGTCAATGTAACAGCTTTTACAAATGAACCATTGAACACTATAATGAGTGGTAGAGATACAAGAAATCCCCCAAACAAGTGCCCTAGATAGTATGTTAAGAAGTATTTAAACTTTTCACTAATAGGAAGTGCTGTATATTTCTCAAAAAACACTAATCTTCTTACTTTACCAAGATACTTCTTAATGTTCTTTCTCTGTTTTTTATCTATCTCAACCATACCTATCCCTCAATAAATAAATAGCATAACTTACAACCATAAATCCTTAACAATCTCACTTGCATCTTTACTATCCCAAAGTGTTACAACGTCAAATCGTAGGTCATAAGGTATTTGTAAGTGTTCCAACTCACTTGGATGATTCTTCTGTTCTTCTGTAAACCCATTATCAAACTCTGTACCATCTGGATTTAACCGATTAATTAATACAACCTTAAAGTCAATATCCTTACAACTCTTAAATAGATTATACTCACATAGGAAACGCATATCAGATAAGAAGAATACTTCATTATTACTGTTCAGTATCTGATTTAACACAATAGCACCATAATAATTATCATTTCCATAAATGCCATAATGCTCAGGGTCATCTAATGCCTTTTCATTATAGTAATTCTTTACTGGTCTGGATAATGCTTGTAGCAGATTTCTACCTGCAAAATCCTTTTCTCCATCCCAACCTAATGCCTTTGCCTGTTCCTTTAAGTGTTTAGCAAAGCTCACATGTTCACACTTGGCATTACATAGTGCTTTAGTATGAATTACCATAGTATCTTTACCGTGTCTAGCCTTGCCAATAAAAGCAATTACCAATCGTTTACCAGTTCTTTGATACTCTTTCTTTTCTAGTTCAAAACGTTCTTTTAGTTCCTTAGAAACTGGCATATAATACCCAAAGGAACTAAGATAAATCTTTTCAATTTCTTCCATAAAATTCCATACTCCTACACTCAAAACTCTTCTTCGTCTAACAACTTCGTTTCAACCTCTGTATCTTTATAATATTGGAGGTCGTCTAGGTCATCTGTAATGATAATATGTAACCCATCTGATGTTTCATGTGTATATTGATATACGTTACTGAAAGTCATTCCAGAATTAAGGTCATCTTTAAAAGTAACCTCATACTTAGCCACAACCTTATCACCATCTAGCAATGAGACTGTCTTTATGTTATTTTTCTTTAGTTTATTAAACACAGATACTATATGACCATTATGAGAAGAATACACTATATTACTGGTATCTGGAATAAACATCTTAACAAAATGTACTGTTTCTTTGTATGAAGTACTTACATCACTGTAACTTATACAACTAATACTCTTAGCTGTAATAATATTGTCAAGAATTAGGCTGCCAATATCACCTATATCAATAGCAAACTTATCATCGTGGTCAGAGAACTCAAATTGAATTGTATCCCATGTTTCATCAGTAGTTTCTTCTACTTTTGTGAATAAATTACCATATTTCACAAGAACATCTTCCCAATCATCCCCAATATACAGTTTGTTTAGTGTTGGAACAGTTTCTAAAAGTTCTTCATAGTCATGATATTTCCATGCTTCATTAAGTTGCCTAAACATTAGAAAAGGAACTTTCCTAAACAGAAAATCCTTCTTACAATATGGAGAATTAGAATAACCAAAACACGGTTCAAATACACTTGTTGATAGTGGAAATGCAATCTCTACTGTATCAGTGTAGAACTTATCATATACTGTACCAGCATTATGTTCGTAAGGAATATCATACCAGTCATCTCCATAAATACCATTAACTGTTTCACCAAGATACAGTTTAACGATATTACCAAAACATTCAAAATCTAAAATCTTTGTCATTATTTAGTTTCTCCTATCAATATACTATCACATCAAAACGAGAGTGTCAATAAGAAAAAGAGAGTATTTTACTGTAAACTATACTCTCTCAACTCATGATTTGGTTATGTTTTGTTTTATACATAAACAACTAGCTCTTGCAGATATTCTTCCACAGTTACATAGTTTTGGTGTCCTATTACCCCTTGATACATTATCAAACCCAATCTTACCCCCAAAAACATCCATAAGTGTTGCGTACCCACGACTCATCCTCCTTTTAATAATCTACGAACTTTGCCAAAGCGAGATGTTGGCATAAAAGGTTGTCCATTTTGTTTCAATACATATACTAACATTATACTTTCGCTCCTTTCGTTGATGATAAGTTTAACTTTGTAAGACGGTACTTATCAAACCGTTGTGCCTATCCACACCCTATTACCAAGTGTGGAATTGGACTTCCTTTCGTCAATGTTGAATTAGGTTTTCAATTCACTAACACAGAGACTCAATGCTATCCTCTCAACTTAATTAGTGAACTCAGAGCTACGGTCTAAGGCGACAACCGTAGGTGAGTAACCTTAAGGATTCTCTAATTCAACGTAGGTAAGATTTCTCTAACCTAAAACTTGTGAAGCAACAACTAATTTATTAGCTGAGCATAGCCTCACTACAACTCTCTTAAATTCTCATTCTTCTTAAGGATGTTCTTTCCACAAGAAGTTCTTCCAGATGGTTTATAGTCTTTCACTACAACATCAATAGTTCTCTTATCTGTTTCCAGTTGTACTGTATCTGTATCATCTACAGTATATACCTTATACAACTTATCCCCATCTTGTTTAAAGCCCATTACAACTGCACCAGACTTCTTAGAAATGCCAAATGACTTAGCATATTCACACTTCTTAACAAGACCTAACTTAGATACAAATAATACAAAGTCTTTTGGTTGTGTGTCAATGAAGATAACCTTATCAGTGATACCAAAACTATCAAATGTCATTCCCTGTGCAGTAGATAGACAAACATCAATCTTCTTCACTGGTATCTTATACATCATACCTGTTTCAGTTACCACAATTACATTATCTTTCTTAGTAAACTTACCTACATATAAGTCTGAAGGATTCTTCTTATACTTAATAACCTCAGTAGATTTAATTGTATGTTCAGAAGATAAAGCAACCATATATTCCTTTTGTTTCTTAGGAATACGTTCTTTCATCTCTTTCTTAGCAACAGCCAACTTAACTTCTTCAATATCTGCCAACTTAGTTCTACGTTCCCAACCATACTTATCAACTAGTTTATCAAATCTATCCAAGAAATGTTTATCTCTTGCTTTCTCATCATTTAATAAAACAGTATAATATTTAAGTTCTTTATCTAACTTAGCCTGTTCATCACGAAGCTTAATTTGTTCCAAGTTAGCCAATCTACCTAATGGCATATCTACAATGGCTTGTGTTTGAAGTTCAGTAAAGCCGAGTTTCATAATAGAATCCTTAGCATCTTGCTTGGACTTACTCTTTTTAATAAGTGCAATAATTTTATCAATCATATCAAGAGCAGAAATAAGACCATTTAATACTTCCAATCTATCTTTATTCTTACTGATAAAGTAGTTAGATTCCTTAACAACTAACTCTCTATTATTTAAGATAAATTCATCGAGGTATCTTTCCATTGTAACTAACTCTGGAATACCTCTACGAGTAATTGCTACGCGATTATTAGAAAGACTTACTTGTAGATTTGTCTTAGCATACAAGTAATTTAACACAAGATTCGCACTCTCATTGTCAGTGCAAACAATTTCGATTTCAATGCTATTCATATTACTATAATTAGCCACGGATTTAATTGGCAAGTTATCTGCTTTTGAGGTTAAGTTCTTTAAACTTTCCAAGAATGTTTCTGGATACACTTGGTATGGCAGAGAGTGAATAATGATAACATTATCAGTTATAGTAGCATTGCCACGTAACTTAACTGTTCCGTTACCTGTCTTATACATGTCAGCCATTTCTGACTTGTTAATAATAATACCCCCAGTAGGGAAATCAGGGTAAATAAGAGAATAATCTACCTTACCACTCTTCAAATATTTGTGAAGTAGGTTCTTAAACTCAATTAGATTGCCCCCAACCCATGTATTAGCCTTACCGTATCCAATACCTGCTAGGTGTGAGATATATAATAATGGCACTAGGGAAACCCACTTGTTTAAAATAGGTTGTTCATCCTCTTCCAAGTAGTTTAACCCCATATCAAGCAATTCTTTATTGTAAAGGAGAATATCCTGTGAAAATTCAGACAATCTCATCTCTGTGTATCTTTGACTTGCAGCATCATCTCCACCAACAACAGAGCCAAAACTACCATGTCCGTCAATTAAAGGAACTGGGTATATAAAGTCTTGAGCCATACGTACAAGAGCCTCATATGCATCTGCATGAGGGGAATAGTTCATTAACTCACCAGTAACTTTTTGAGATTTTGAATAAGATTTGTCATAAGTATGTTTATTAGCATACATAGACCATATACCTAACAATCCAATTGGTTTTAACCCACTTGAAAGGTATGGAATGGCACGCTTTAAATTTACCTCATTTGCATAGGTATACATGCTATCCATTATCTCTGAAACAATGTCTATTTTATCTGTCATAACGCTATGTCAACTCCTTTCTTTGCCACATCCTCGTAATAAGAATCTAATATTTCACTTCTTCGAGTTGCATCATCCCCCATGGCAATTTCAAGAGCATTAACAAAATCATCATAGTCTGTTATCTCTAATTGCTTTATGTTTCTAGTGCTTACCTGCATTAACTGTTCGTATGCTTCTTCTTTTGTTAATTCACCAAGACCTTTTGCACGAGATACTTTGTATTTCTTATCAGGATTCTTTTCTTTCCAAGCATCAAAAGACTTATCATCTTGGAATAAAAGATATGTTCCATCTGGGAATGCAACTTTAAATAACGCACCATACACACGATATACATGCCCATTAAGTAATAGTTCAGGACACAACCAATTAAGTGCTGCAATAAATAATAATGTAATGTGATTTCCGTCAGGGGTCTCCGTCACAGTTATGAGCTACAACGCCTCCTTCAAGTAAGAAGTTATGATATTCAGGAACTTCCATACAGTACACAGGTTCATTTTCAACATCAACAATTTCAATATCGACTATCTTGTGATTATAATGTTTTCCTGCTTCATATGCATCTTCATAAGAATCAAAAACCATTAAAATCGTTTCAAACTTAGGGTCTTTATCCTTCTTGTTTCGTACTGAATTGTAGTTTTCTTCATTTAACTCTAATCCTTCATCAGTAAGTCTCTTAATGACTCTAGCAACTCTTGAACGTTTCTGGACATCCACATTATTATCTTGTTCTCTCTTAAGTGAATAATTAGAAATATCTACATCTTTACTTAACTCAATAGCTTCTTCTAAGCTGTTAAATAATGTATTTAGATTAGAGAATAGGACAGCACCTTGACACTTATTGTAGTTATAATTCTCTTCATTTACCTCAAAGCCATTTTCAATAAGATATTTGATTGTCTTTAGTGATTTTGTTTGTTTACTATGGAGAATATGTAGTGGGTTGGAGTTAGACTTCTTACATGAATCCTTATTAGCCTGAGTCCTATTGTACTCAATAAAGTGAGAACTTCCATCATAATTACCTAACTCTCTAGCTCTTGCAATATCTTTTAAATGCTTCTCTGAGCCATTATAGGTTTCACTCCAACTCTTTAATTTACCTTCTTTATGTAATTCTCTAAAGTATTCTTTTCCTTTATCTGGCTTATTATGTTTGGAGTGTTCAATAAAATGTTCTTTCGCAGTTAGCCATTCAAGATTTTCTGGGGTATTATTTAAACTATTGTTCTGATTAAATACACCTATGTGATGAACACATATACTATTTTGGTTTGGTGCATGTTCTTCATTCTGCAATCTATCTAAAGCATCTTCCTTTTCCCTAGCTAGAATAGTATTTCCAACTAAATCATGAGTATATTTATACTTTCCAGAATTTCTATCGAAATACATTTCATGTTTATTCTCTATCTTAGTATAAATAGGCATTAGAGATTGTCCTACCTTTAGGTTTTGGGCCTCTTCATAACTCAAATCTGGCAACATGAATTTATGGTCTAGGGTACATTTAATAACCTTACCATTGTCTAAGGTAATCTTAACAAGTTTATTTGTTTCTTTGATTTTACGAATGTTCTTTGCTAAAGATGGTACAACATTGCCATTCTTATCAATAGAGTATGTCCACAATGTCTTAACATCGTTATCTACAAGTTCCTTAAAGGAGTAGGAATTACCATCTAATGATTTAACCTTTGTATCTCCAGTGAAACAAGCAATAATAATCTTATGATAACGCAACTTCTTAAGGTTGTATATGAGTTTACCTGTATCTTTATCTACGTCTAGTCCAAGTGCTTTTACGATACTAGCAATTTCAGCATTTGCATATACTTTATCAATAGATGCCTTTAAACAGTTTAGTCCTTTACCACGAACGGGAAGGCATGCTTGGAAGGTACTATCTCTTGTAGATTTGATTGTTCCTCCAGCAGAATCCCCTTCCACGAAATAAATTTCACACTTACTTCTATCGTTCTTGTTCTTAGGGTACGCATCAGATAGTTTTGTAGGGAAATCGCCAAATAAAGATGTTGTATCCTTTTTAGCAACCTCTCTGATTTTATCTTTAGCCTTTTTAGCTGCTTCTCTAGCACGTCTAGCAACTAAAGCACGTTCAAGAATAATGTCAGCCTCATTAGGATTATTCATTAACCAAGTAGCAAAATCACCACTAATCGTTTGGTTAATAATGTTAGCATCAATACTATCAATTCTGCTCTTATTTTGTGCATCATACTTTACAGTTGTAGTAGTTACGTTAAAGATAACATAAAGACCTTCCATTAACTCATTAGAAGTTAGATTCTTTTCTTTAGCCTTTAATTTATTTGTTTCTTGTGCATATTTATTTAATGTTCTAGTAAACACACTCTTAAAGGCAGAAATATGTTCACCACCCTCAGTTTTACCTAAATTAACAAAGGAAGTAATATTATCTGAGTAATCTGATGTATAAGTTAAACACATAGAGATACTATCCGTTCCAATAGTTCTATCAATAATAAAACGATTAGAGAATAATTCTTTATCTCCAACTCTCTCTGTTACCAAGTGGTCTAATCCATCTGGAATAAAGTATGTGAACTTCTTCTCCTTACCATCTTTAATATATGTGAAGTTTGTAGTTAAATTTGGAACTAACGCCCCAATTTCTTCAAAGTATTCACATAAAAATGAGAAATCTGGCTCGTTTGATGTGAAAAACTGTTTATCTGGATACCACTCTACAGTAGTTCCACTGTGTTCTGATGTTTTACCCAATTCTCTTTTTTGGAAAATACCATCCTTAAACCAAAGTTTCTCATATTCACCATCTCGAACAGAAGTTGCAATCAATTTGCTTGAAAGCCAGTTGGTGAGCTTTGCTCCGATTCCGTTAACTCCCAAGGCTGAGCCACCGTAAACCCCATCGGCAGATGTCTTTCCTGATGTATTCATAACATCAAAACTTCGTTGCATGACAGTTTCGCCATTTTCATCCATACCTGCATTGATTAAGAACCCCTGCCCGAAGTCTTGTACAACATACTTATTCTTATCAATATCCACTGATACATTAATAGTATTCCCGTGTTCCAATACTGCCTCATCAACAGAGTTAGCATACACTTCCTTAATAAGATTTGTGTTTGTCTTAGAACTTCCTAAATATGTTGATGGTACTCTTCGACAGAACTCTCTAGGGGTTTCTGATACGATACTGGTTTCAGTATACAGTGTTTTATCTTTCTTTACCATTTTCTATTTCCTTTCTGTTAAACTAAAAATACGTAATTTTCGGCATTTTACTGAGCAATTTAATACTAACAAAACCAATCAGAATACCAATTGTTCCAAGCCAACCACCAATAGTGAATAGAATTGGATGAAAACCCCTAAAAGGGATAAATACTACCATTAATAATACAATAATACACTGAATTAAATTTAACTTTTTAAACATAAACCTTTCCTCACAAAGCATTATATCATACAAAATAAAAAAGTAAATACCTAAGTATCTACCTTTATATATTCATACTAAATAATTTAATAATTAAATTAACAACTTTTTCCCAAAATATTAAAAATAAATTCATCATTACTATAACTCCTATTTAATTAAATCGGAAATATTGTATTTCTTTCCTTTAAGTACATTATAATTCTTAGAAAAGTTTACGATAATATTAGGGTTATTAGGGCTGGTAAACACTGCTTTAAGAATATATCCCTTTTTATTTTCTTGTGGTTCACCAAATTCAACGTAGACGGAACCATTATGAAAGAACTGCTTAATGATTTCTAATAGTAAGGCACTCTTTTTCTTTTCTTCTGGAAGATGTAACATATACATATATTCCAAATCCACCTTGGTAAATTTTCTCCCCTCAGTGTACAACAGATAAGAGAATATAACCCCAATACAAAGTAGAAGGGCACTATTAGATGACATTACCACACTAATCAGGATAAAGGAAATAATAATATACAAATACCCAATATCTCTGTAATGATATAAGGTGTAATGTAAACCAGTTACATCATTCAAATGTGAAATAATCTCATTTTCTAACAAACTGTCATTTTTCACAAAAATGTATGTTAAAAGTTTCAATAGAACAATACAACCAAAAGATAATATCAAGAAAATAAATAGCTTATACATTGTATATCCATATAGAATGGATAAAATTAGAGTTATGTTCAATAAATACTCTATTCTACTTTGTGACGTATTATTATCTTGATTCCTATGGTCAACAACAACGATAAGCGCTAAAAGAATAAAACTAACACAAACCCCAAATATTTTAATTAGTTGGTAATCCTTTGCAAATCCCAATAAGGAGATTAAAAGAATTACTATAAATCCCATAATAATTTGTATGTAGTTACTCTTCTTCATACATTCGTTCCCAACATTCCCCACAGATACCAGTCATTAATGCTTCTCTATCTTCATTAGAAAGACTTGGCAAACAATCTTGGATTCTACCACCATTTCTCCACTTAATAAATCCCTCATGAGGAACAATTACTGTATAAGACTTACCGCAGATAGGGCAACGACATTCAACATTACAAGTATTCATAAAGTACCATCTCTTTCTATTTAACTGCTTTGTCTGTCAAGTTAGTTAGTTGTACTAATTCTGACAAGGTTAATTTATCAAACTTAATTCCAGATTTAAGGTTTTTCTCAATGGTTTTGATGAGTATTTCTCTTCGTGATGACTTGGAAGATTTTTCTTCTTCGTTAAGTAAAGCAACTTCCTTATCAATAGCAGAAACAATTGGGCTTAATGCTACAATAAGTTTTTCGATTTGGGTATTAGATAACTGTGAAATAAATTTCGAGGTAGTGTTCTCTCCAAATACAGTTATTCTGTCATCTAAAGTTTCCTTACCATCTTCATAAATCTTTACTATCATTGAGGATGGAACAATCTTCTTTTCATATGAGCTAGGCAGAACCTTGATTTTAACATCCCCTAAATCCACCTCTTCACAATTACAGCATATTGTATAGTTCAAATCAGATGTTCTAATAACCTTACCATTAACATATACTACCTTATTCTTAGTAAGTTTATCCAAGTACTTCTTTAATAACTTTTTCTGTTCCATATCGTATTACCACTCTTTACATAAATAAGTTTAACACTATTAGTTGTCAATAAGAAAAAAGAGGTTTTTAAGTCTCTTCTCTAGTTAAATATTCTTTCACTAATTGAACCACAAGACTAGCCTTCTTACCAAAAATCTTCTCAAAGAAAGGTTCTCCCGTCTTTAAATAATCTTCTCTAACATCAGCAAGATACAAAGGAATAATCTTACCAAGGTTCTTTAGGTCAACCTCAAATGTTTCTTTACTCATAACACTCTCTAATCGAGCCATAGTAAAATAACGGTCAATCTCAGAGTTAAACTTAGCCTGTTCTGTACTTAGTTCAATCTGTTTCTTTTCTTTAGCGTTGTTCTTAATCTCAGTAAATCTTTCAGTCTTATGCTTAACTGCAACATAGTTCTGAATAGCACCAGTTTCTTTATCCAGTTCAAAGATTTGAGAGTTAATAGGCTTATATACCAAACCCTCTTTTTCTCCACCTAAAGCAGATTCAGCAGTAAGAGGAGTATTCATTAAATTCTTTAGTGTGTCAATACGAACAAAAGGAACAAGAATATCCTCTGGTACAAAGTTCTGTAATTCTTCAAGAGAGAAACTTCTAAATACTTCATTAGTCTTTACAAAAATCTCAAATACTCTGAAGTTACGGACCTTATCTAAATTCTCTTGATATTCCATGTGTTGAATGCCAGAACCGTATAGTTCGCCAAACACATAGACCTCAATCACATCAGGATTCTTTTTCATATAATCTTGAGCAAGAGAAATCATACGATGAGTATTCTCACAAGCGTCTAATCTACTACCTAAACTATCTTCTGTACTAACAAGATGATTACGAGAATAATATTCAACGGAATTAGGTGTAACTAAAATCTGCATATTAGAACCATGAATCTTCTCCGTTGCATAAAACACGTCATCCATAAAGGAAGTTAAATACTTATTCTTAAATACATTGTAATAATTCTCAATACTAGGATATTTTAACATAAACAATTATCTCATTTCTACTACTACATATTAACACAAATAATAATTTCTGTCAATAATAAATAAAGTGAAAAATAAAATAATATTATAAAAAATACTCCAAAATAATATAATTCAAAAATAAATACTTAAAATAAAATACTAATATATTTATTAAAATAATAAAATAATTAAAAATAATCCTAAATAATCTGAAGAGCCCCCCTGAAATCAATAAGTTTTTCCAAAAAATACACGAAATCTTATAAACATATCGACTTAAAACTTGTGAAATTGAGTAAAACTTTAACAATGAAATAATTTACATAATAAAGAAAATAAAAAATAAATTACAGAAAAAATAAAATAAAAAGGGAGAAATTAATCTCCCCACTTATTAAATAATGTCATCGGGATAAATTGTATTACTAAAAGGAAAGCATTTTTCTTTAATATGTGCTAATAATTCGTTAAAAGAATCATAATTATCATTAACACAATACACACTTGTTAATGGAGAAATACCATCAATGGATAATGCTAACTCTACTAATTCACTAATTTTTATATAATTGTTTGTTCCAGTATAGATTAGAACCCAACTTCCTTTATCATCATAAAAGGTCATATCCGGTTCTACTACTCTAATATTTTTGTTGATTGTCTCTAATTCAATTAAATCACTTACCGAAGTACTCATATCCCATATCCTCTAAATACTTTCTGAAATTATCTGTGAAACCACTTATAATATCTTCCAACTTACTTACACAAGCATATAGGTTGTTCTGCAACTTCTTTAACTTGTCTATTTCTTCTTGGAATACTTCTTTATACTCTGCCAAGATGATTTGTAGTTCTTTCACTGTTGCTAACTCATAAAAATCTTCTGAATAAATATCTGCTGATGTGATACTATTATCACACACATATTCAGAGAAAGTATCGTCATGGTCAAAATAATCTTCAATAAATTCTTTTAACTGGTCTTGATAGTTATAGGATAAATAAGCAAATAAATCTTCTAATATAGTATCATCTGCCTTTGGCAAGAAATATACTTTATTTGAATTTCTTCCTGACTTTAATAATACTACCATATCCCGATAATCACAGAAAGTGTATAAGTCGTTATATTGAAAACTAACAAAGTTTTCAAACATGTCTCTAAACTCTAGTTCTGAAATTTCAAAATCATCAATTAAGTTAAATGCCATTGGAACTTTGGTTGAGTGTGCTAATAATGCTTCAGATTTAATAATATCATCTAAGATACCTTTAAACTGTTTTCTGCTTTCTCCTGTTAGTTCTTTTAGTTCTTCATATAACTGTTCTTTTGTCTTGTACATACTAGAAATCTCCCCCAAAGCTAAATATTCTTTCACTCCAAGATACATCTTCCAGAGTGAAGTCATATATTTCCGTACCATTAACTAAAAATGTAACTGTTTCAATTCCCTCGAAAATACTCTTATCCGTAAATTCATACGGCCTTGATGGTCTATGGTCATAGTCATCTGTTGTGAGAAATGTTAATTTACTTCCTGAAACAATATATCCCCACACTGTGAAACGTTCGTAAATCGTTCCCAATTCGATGGTTGCAGGAACTCCACACTCATTACTTTCATCTATCTCATCAACAAACTTCTTTCTGAACTCGTCTATTCCCATGTTTTAGTTCTCTTTCTTTTTGCTGTTCTCTAAAGCAATTAAACTATTGCCACACGTAATTCTATCTTCATCTTCCTCTAATGATGGTACAAATACAATTACATCCCATCCTGCTTCTACTAATGGTTTTTCATATTTTTCATATACATCAAAGGTATGTACTATCTCATAGCCATTCTTAACTGCTTCTACAGTTTCGTGAATAGGGGTAATTTTTACAATACATCTTTCTTTATCAAAGAGTCTGTTCATTTTTACCACATCTAAGTCATTTTCTCCGGTTACTGCGAAATTTAATGTGAACTTACGCTTTTTAGGATTAGGTAATTTCTTAATTAATTCTGAAATCTCTTCTAGGGATAATGACTGATTATTGAACATCTTATTTCTCTGTTCATTATCTAATGTATTGATAGAGAATTGTAACCCATAACCATCTTCTCCACCATATTCATATCCACTAATTACCCACGAATATAAGAACCCAAATAGTTGCTTATTACTTCTAGGACACATTGTAGATACTACTGGATGAAATTCCTTAAATGTATCTTTGTAGATTTGTGATAAGATATTTGCAGATTCGATTACATTCTTGTTGAATGATGGTTCTCCCATACGGGCATAATGAACATTTAATCTTTCACCTTTTTGGATTCCACTCAATGCTACACCACCTGTTACTTGATGGATTAGCTCGGATAATGATACATTACCATTAAAACCGAGCTTTGGGCAGTCACAAAAGTTGCAAGACATTGGACAACCCTTTTGTGTAGAAATAGTTACAACCAATTTATCTGTTAGGTTTACCTCTCTATGTTTTACCTTATCTATTTTCTTGGTATAACCTAAGAAATCTGCCTTAATGTTATTTTCTTTCCCATAGTCTCCTACGTAAAGATATTCTAATTTTAAATCTGTGTCTGATACAATCTTACCAGTTCTTGTTTCTGTTATTTTTCTCATATTCTATAAATCCACCTCAAATACAAATGTTCTATCGCTCCAACTGGCATCTACATACTCTGCATCCTCAACGATTTTGCCTTCAATGCAGAATACAACTTTACTAACATTGTCAAAAAGTGTCTTATCTGTAAACTTATATTCAATATTATGTGCATAGTCTACGGCATTAAGAATTGCAACGCCATCTTTAATAATGCATTTATCTACAACAAACCACCTTCTATTGCCAAAACCATAACCATCTTGTACTTGAATATTTGCTAGTACACCACACTCATTGCAATCATCAATAAAATCAATAAATTCTTTTTTAAAATATTTAATATCCATTATTTAACCTTCCAATCTAATAATAACATACCATCTTTCTTATTTTCACACTCTACACACTTTTTGAGTAGTTCTCGTGTATCAAAACTGCGACTTGTGATTACAGCGTAACCATGAACTGTCTTTTTATATTCTACCTCTAATGTGCTGTTAATGTCTTTAATATCTTGAACGAACTCTAATACTTGTTCTTCACTCTCATAGTCAAAATCAAATAACCACTTCTTAGTTACTGCACACTGGGGCATCATAGCAATAGAGGTAGTTTTACGTGAAATTTTAGATAAGTCAGCATCATTTAATGCAAGATAGGAGATTAGTTGTTTCTGAACAAGACTACCATTACGGTTATTTACCGAGATATAACAACGACACAATACCCCATCTAACTGTTTTGAAACAAACTCTTCAAACTTTTCAGAAACATTTGATACATCAGTTACAAGGAACTGGTTACTACTTCCTTTAAATCCTTCAATATGTTTATTATCTTTGTTTCTCGCTACAAATAACAGGTTGCCAAAATTCCATATCAAACTCATGTGCAATTGGAGTGTCAGGCTCTAAACCAAACAACGATTGAGCAAATTGAACAGTATTTAATTTACTATCTTCCATGTATCCTATCTACTTTCCTCTAAACAATTCTTGACTTCTTATCTATTTCCCTAAATTCTAACATTAAAGGAACGATATTCTCTAACTTATTTCTCTGAATCTGCTTATCTGTCAAATCATCCATGACTGCAATATGTTGGTAAATTACTTCCATATTATCTAACTTTTCTTGATTTGTTACATCAATCTTTGCAAGATAGTACATAGCAGAAACAAAAGCATGGTTATGATAAGTTGCTTTGTGTTCCGAAACAAATTCTTTGCAGATAAACTTTCCTAAATCATGATACTTAGAAATCTCTTTTAATCGTAGTGTAGGAGAGTTTTGAACACACATCATAATATGTTCGTTAATGCTTTCTTTATGGTTTGAATTGTCATGGGGTAAATTACCAAGGAACTCATGTCTAAACTCATTAAAGTTATTGCCATAGACCTTTTCAATCTTATCACAATCCACTCCAATACGAGGAACTTGTAATCTCTTATAATCTTGAATAATCTCAGAGATGGATTTTCCACAATCTTTGTTATAGTTATGAATTAAAGTTGCTAGAGGTTTTAAGAAACATAATGCAGTTACTTCAATACCTTTGTGTTTACAGTAGTTATATAGACCTACTCTAGTACTTCTTTTTAGATTATCGTTGTCAATATATAGAATATCTGTATCATTTTCAAATACTTTGATTGCTTGAATATCAGGAACAACGATTGACACTTCACCATCTTTTAAATGGGATTGTACATAAGAAGTAGAACCAGAACCATAAACACCAATGCAAATATATAGTTTCTTCATGTCCTATGTACCTCTCTAGCATTAGTATATCACAATGAATACACTTTGTCAAATGCTAAATAGTCCTACCACAAGTGTTTATCGTCTGGATGGATAAAATGTTTAATATCCAAATCTTCCCTATCTTTTACCATTAGAAATTCATCACTATCCCCAAATCGGTAGTATGTTATTGTTTCTAATTCTTCTTTTAATTCTTTTGCTGTGATATATTGATTTGTACTATCAAACTCACAAATTACCTCTTTTTTGTATGGGTTAAAGTATGTACAAGAAGGAGAGAGAATCCTTAAATTAGGAACTCTCTCCACTAATCTATTAAATACTGCTTTGTTCATTATAAATAATCCTTTTCAAAACAATCAATCTTAAGTGAGCTATCTGTATAATAAATTGCATGAGCATAATATCCGTTATGAATGTTATAAACCCATGCATATATAGGTGTCTCATCTTTTACATTGATTTTAACTCCAAATACATCAGCCAAATCTAAATTAGCCTCACTCATAGAATTAGGAATAGTTACACCAACATCAATAGATTCAACAAACTTCTCTTCTTCAAAACGTTCACCCAGAGTACACTCAGCATCAAACCCTTCACAACACTGTTGGTAGTTATCAATACCTAACACAAAGTTTTCAAATTTCTTATTTTTCTTAACTGGAATAATATTGATTGCAATGTCTATACTTTTACTTGGGGTTGGGTTTTCTTGATTTAAAATACACAATGTATTTACGATATACTTTGCCATATTACTCAATTCTTCCTGCAGACTGTATATTGTCTAGTTGGGTACGTATTTTCTTTTCAACATCCTGATTCTCTTCTACTTGTTGTTCCAATATTTTTTCATGTACAGTTGAAACAGGGATTTGTTTTAGGAGTGCCCAAATATTAACCACGTATCTATCATCGAACTTGTAAAACTCGTTTGGATGTTCGTATAGTTTAATCTCATCACTACTACTCCTATTATAGTAAACCCTATAAGTCTTATAATTATCAGTAGAGTATATTGAAATACATCCACTACCGAAGTTCAAATGATTAAAGTCATACTTAACGGGTTTATAAGATTTTCCACACACTTTTGAGAAATGCTCATTAGTTTCATCCAAGGTATCATAATTATTATCATTTTGCATAAGTTCTGCCAACTTGAATAACCATTCTTCTATTTTCTTCTTTGTTTGATTTACATCCACATTTTCATAAACATTTTTTAAATCTGAAAACATCTTTAATCTCCTAAAACTATAGTAATACTTAATAATTTCTCCACTTCTTTGATACTACTCTCCCTCGATTATTACTACATTAACTTTCTTTGTCAATGTGGTACATGCATCTAATGCAATAATACCTAAATCTCTAAATGGTTCAAAGCAAGCATCTTCACCAAATTCAGAACCTTTACCATGATATTTAGAATTTCCAAAAGAACAATGCCAATGACCACAAATAATTGTCTTATCCTTAAACCCATGACCGTTCTTCCAATAAGCCATACCATTTATCCAACTATACTCTTCAAAGTCTTTACAGTCTTTATCTTTATAGTTCTCTGGTAGCCAACCATGACAACAAACAATAGTATTTCCATTCTTATCTTTAAACTCAAAATAATCCACAAGACTATTCATATATTGAGTGAGTTCTAACCACTGATTAGCATACATAAAGATTTCACTGTCATAAGCATTTAGCATCTTTCTACCAGACACATACTTTGCAATCTCTAAAATAGTATCAACTGTACCATTATGTTTATCTGCATAATCAAACCTATGAGAAAATAAACACTTTTCTAAGTTATACTCGTGGTTTCCTTTGATAAGAACCTTATTAGGAAGTGAATTAACATACTGAATACACTTGACATTTTCTTTTCCACGGTCTAATAAATCACCACACACAACTAAAGTATCCAACTGTTCGTTAAATCCTTTTTTATCTAATTCATTCTTTAATTCTGTATAATGTCCGTGAATATCGCTAACTATAAAATACTTCATGTTATCACCCTATTTCTATTGTTCACTAACTAAGTCGAACGGAACAGTTGAAACATCAATTATCTTTACAAGTACCTCGTCAGTTGCCTTAATTCGGTACTCCACAGTTAAACCATCGTCTTGTTTAGTGCCATTTAAGTATTCTCCATCATAGTGCCATGTGTCAGGCAAACAGAATCCACCTCTTACGACACCAACAGTTCCAACATTTAACTTTGTTACAGGAACGAACTTGCCAAGAAGGAGTTCTCTAGCATCCTTATCCATTTTTCCATCAACATTCTCATATAATTCTGGGAATTTAATCTTTAAACTCAACAGGAATTGTGGAATATATTTTTCTTGATAATCTGTTATGACACAGCCTTCGAAATTACGTGGTTTATAGTGGATTAGTTCATTAATTAGTTCAACTGTCCAACATTCCTTTTTGATATAGCAGGTATTATTTTCTAGGAATACATTCTCATGTTTGGAATAAAAGTCATGTCCATGCCAACCACTTAGCCATGGAAGGTTGACATACACATAAGAACCACAATCCTTTAAAATACCCTCAAAGAACTTAAGCTTATTTTCTAGTTCTGGGTATTTGTCTTGTATAGCAAAATAAATATCCTTATGCTTTTTAGAGTTTCTCGTATAGCCAGTACGAACAACCTTCTTGAAATGAGTCCTGTTCACACTTCTAAACGGCCCACCTGCATCTGTAAGTGTTCCATCCTCGATTTCCTTTTCACCATCTTTGTCAAGGATATAATATTCAGTTAGTTCTTCTACTTCCTTTTTACGTGAGAAAAGACTTGTGCCATCCCAATAACTCCAACTGATTAATCGTGGATATTTATTCTCCATATAAGTTCCTCTTCTTTCTCGTACTATTATAACATGAAAAAGGAGTACTTGTCAATTATGTACTCCTTCAATAAATAGAATAACTTTACTTATAATTATTAATGTCTAAATTCTTATCCAACTCTGGAATATCTTTCTTAAGTCTAATCTCTAATTCTTGAATATCAGAATTTAGTTCCCCAATCTTTTGGAAATACTGCTCTTTGTGTTCTTGGTCAAGCTTTAATTCATCCGCATAATCTCTCATACCCTGTAATTTCTTGGTTAATTGATTTAATCTGCCAACATCTTCTAGCTGATGTTCTTGCAGTTCTTTAACTTGTCTACGAATATCCTCAACAATATCCATTTTATCACGAACTAAAGTATAATCACTTGATACTTCTAAGTCCTCAACTTTACACATTCTTACAATGCAAGTACATAGTACTCCATCTTGGATAGTGGGTTTAATGTCAGAACACACCTCAAGGAAATATCCTTTAAATAGTGTTTCAAACTTCTTTTGAACATCTACTAAAGCAGTCATATTCTCGAAAATTTCACTGTTGCCTCTAACATATTCGGTTATAAACACAATTCTAGCACCCTCATGGAAATTGATAAAGTGATTGGAGTTACATGTTTTCTGTACATCACCATATCTATCTGTGTTGATTGTAATTACTGCAGGAATTTGCCCTTTTCCTGCTAAAAGCTCCCAACTATATTATTCTTCCACTAAAGCACCTCTCCTTGATAAATGTCATAATCATAATAATCTCCACCACTCAATACTTCCCAAGTTGTTTCTTCTTCTAAATCAATAATAGATGGATGAACTAACAACCAATGTGTCGAATGTTCCTGACAACTAATATCATCAGAATGTACTCTCACCATAGGGTTGGAATAATTCACCTCTAAGTACTGTAATACACTCTTTAAACTACCATTAAATTTCATAATACATACTCCTTTACATGATATATTTTATCACAATTCACATCCTCTGTAAAGACAAAAAAGAGATAAAGTTAATTACCTCTTTCTTTCAACAGTACAGATTGTGTCATTGTGCCAACCACCATGAGCAACAAGCAAGATTTCTTCTATATTAAACCCTAAAGTCTTACCAATTCCTCCAGAGTTCCAAGCAAAAGTGATTACATATCCACCACTCTTTACAATTCTACCAATCTCTTGTTTTAAATTACTCCAATATAAACTCTGGGTAGTTTTATGGTCTACTGTCTTCCCCAACTTCTTATAACACTCTGACACTTGTCTTGGACTATATGGACTATCAAATAATACCATATCCACTGAATTATCATCGAACATCTTTAAGAAATCTAATGCATCTAAGTGATAATCTGTATCAAACGTCTCATCTAGGACATTTGTGATATTTGCCAACTTGTTTCTATTAGCAAATGGGTCAATAATAACTGCATTAGGATTATCCACCTTAACCAACTCAATATACTTAGAAATTAACTTATGAATAGGTTTAATATCAAACGTATTACTATTTGGCATAGACCATTCTCTACTAATGAGTATTTGATTATTTAACAAGTGTATCATCAATTTCTTCTTCAAAGTCCTTTAATTCTTTATCTAAGTCTAAACTCTCTCCATACCAGTTAAATGTCACCTCAACATCGGTAGAAATGTCTAAATGCAATTTATCTGTTGCAGCAGTCTCCATATCGTATGCAAATCTCTTCTCTACTTCTCTCGCATATCTAAAAGGAGAACTTAAGATAACTTCATCATGAATAGGAATAATAGGCTTAGCATGTAATGCATTTAATCTATCATCTCCATTCAATTTAATTAACGCTTTCTTCGACATGTCAGCGGCCGAATTGTGTGTAACAAACCCATTTGCCACATAATAACCACGTTCAGTATTACATACGTCATACATATCAACCCAATCTTCTGTAATTTCAACGGAGTCTACTAGGTCACATTTGCCGAAAACATGTTCATCACGGTAAGTATCTTGTGCTTTAGATAATTTCTCTTTCTTATCGTTACTAATAAACCCAATATACTTCTCAAATACTTTATTATCATATCTGGAAATATTTAATGTATAGCTATCATCACACTTATTTTGCCTCCAAGTGCTTCTGATTCCAAAGAACGCAAGTGCTAACTGCATTTTATTTAACAACGTGGAGTAATCGTGATTCTTTCCAAATCTAAGAGATATACTGCCATTAACTACTGTACCATCTCCATCGAACATTCCACATAAATATCCACGTAACATCTCAGTATCTTGGAACATTACATCAGGAATATCAAATCTTGTATTTAACGTTCTAATTTCGTTAGCAAGAGTCTTACTACCAACACTATGCCAACACAGTTTCTGTGTTCTACCCTCTCGAACCCCAATAATTCTATCGTGGGTTGCCCAACACGATGTAATATCCTTTAATACATCAAGGACTTCTATTTCGTGTTCGGCGACAAGCAATCCAACATAACTACGTTCTGTGGCATAAGATAGATGCCCATCAGATGCAAGTCTGCCGAGGAAAATACCAATCTTATAAGAATCACCAATATCATCTAAGTAATATTCATGTGCATTTCTTGCTAATTTCTTTGTGACTCTCTCACTCTTATAAATATAATCAGATTTCACATAACTATCATTACATCTAATTCTGCGTTTCATCTTTGTGTTCAATAAGTCTTTGGTTTCTACAAATTTTTCTGTTCCTCTGGTATTAACTTCCAATAGTTTGTGGTTAGGACTACAATTAAACTCAATTCCCATATGGTACTTAACATGGCAAAGTTGTTTCTTACCTGTATATACAATATCAGCTCGTGTCCAATCTTTACCATCCCAAACATGCAAACTCTCATCTACCACATCTTTGATTTTGACAATCCCATATTCTTTGGTGTTCAACAGTGTATCACCCAATTGGCAGCCTTGTACAATCGAATTAACAACTTGTCTGCGTGCCTGTGCTATCTTACCACCATTGTTTACTACGTAATAACCCTTTTTCTTTAGTTCTTCTATCAAAGTTCTTCTCTGATTAAAGAACGCCTTACGTACTTTGTTGATGATGGGAGTAGCATAAATATCATCTACTCTATCTCCCCTTACATATTCCCCATCTTTGGTAGGAATAGCCTCAAATACTTCATACTCAGGAAGGTTTATATCTGGTAATCTTCTTTTTCTTCCCCATAAGGTAGAAACCCAGTTATAATCTTTAGCATGTTTAATACTGTCTTGTTCAAACTTTTCAATTGCAGGGAAACCTTTATAGACCGCATCCTTTATTTCTCTTGCTTCTTCAAGACTACAATTTAACTGTTCTGCAATAGATGCATCACCTCTCCCGTAGAGTATCCCAAGGAGTACCGATTTTGCACGTGTTCGATAGGATTTACCATCTGTATTCGTGTCTGTCTTATGACCTGCAAATTTTTGTGCCTGTTCAGGTTTACAGCGTAGCCACTTACCTTTATAGTTATAGAGTGGAGTTCCTGCTGGATAAAACTCTAAACAATCTTCATAGTTCCTATGGAAAGATAAACTGGCAATCATAGCATAAAAGTCTTTTCCCTGTTCAAAGGTTTCAAACATCATCTTATCACCACAAACCTGTGCCATTACTTTAATTTCCTGTTGCAACCTCACGAATAGTCAGCCGACATTAACACGTTACGTGTTCTTGCCTTGACTTTAACTGACTTTTTCACATCTACCACCCTCTTTCTATTGAATAATTCTACTAATCTTATCTGTGCCCTTTTCAATTATCATAACCCCATCTGTAGGGATTGTAAAGTCCTTACGATGAGATATGATATAAACTGACGATACATCATTTAATTTTGACATAAATAAGTTATATACGTTACTTGCTGATTGTTCATCTAAGAAGTCTGTAACTTCATCAATAACAAGAATATTAGAACTAAAATTAGCATATCTACATAACATATCTCTAATAGATAACTGAATAATAATATCTACCTTAGTCTTTTCTCCACCAGACAAACTTTCATATTCTTTTCCATCTAACTTAATAGATACATTATTACCACTTAATTCCATGGATAACTTGTCGGTGTTGAACACTTCCAATGAAAATTCTTTCATTTTTGAGTTTAAATAGGAAATACAGTTTGATAGTAACACACCTCTGAAATCTCTCTTTGTTAGTGTATTCATCTTATTCTGAATATCAATTCTTTGAGAAATTGTAGTCAATTCAGATTTTAGTGTATCTAAATCCTCTGTATATTTATCATTCTCTTTTGTTGCTTTTTCAATACCAGATAAGTATGTAGTTCTCTTGTTATTATAACTATCAATCTCAACTTGAATCTTAGAAATGTTCTCTAATAGACTCTTCATTTGAGATTCTACTAATTGTTTCTCTCTTTGAACCTTTTGTTGCAACTGTTCTAACTTTTCAATAGAAGTTTGTATGGATGCAACATCTTCTTGATACTTTTTATTACATTCTGCAATAATAGCATTATTCTCTTGTTCAATCTTATCTCGTTGATTCTTCAATTGAACCCCAGCATCCTTTAATTGATTGATTTCGTTAACTAATGAAGAAGTGTCTGGCTTATGTACTCCAATTAACTTCTGACCACATGTAGGACAAATATCAGTAACAGAAGATAGTTCCTTATACTTATCTATCTTTCCTTTTAAAGATGTTCTCATTTCCGCTAACTTGACATCAATAGAAGATAAATCTGTAATGTTTGGTTCATTTTTAATCTTAGCTTTTTCGTTATAAAGTTTCTTTAACTCTTCATCGTAACTATCAAATACTCTAGCAGATAATTCACTGTACTGCTTCTTATCACTGGCTAATTCTGTTTCTAAAATATCGCAAGGAGAAAGATGGTTTAATTCATACTGATAATCTGTAATTAATCTCTTATTATTCTCTATTGTAGTAGATAATTGAAGAATATTATCTTCTAATTCACGCTTTTTATCATTCAATGTTACCAATCTCTTAGAAAGTCTATCCTTAATATCTTCAATCATGAAGTCTGAATTAGAAAGTTGTTCTAAGATTTCTTTTCTACCACTAGGTGTGTGGTTTGTTAATTTATTAGGTAATCCTTGTCCGAGAATGATAACAGAACTCAATAACTTCTCAGTAATATTAGGAAGATATTGAGATAAAATGTTCTCTGCATCTCTAATACCCTTATTCTCGATTTCTCTACCATCTACAGTAAATTCCATACCTGCAGGTTTGTAGAATCTCTTGATAGTATATTCCTTTCCATCAACCGTGAAAGATAGATATACCCATGTTTCATCTTCTTTTACATAGCGATTATGAACATCTTTTACCCCAGTTGGAGTAGAACCTGTTAAACACCAAATAATAGCAGAGCTGAAAGTTGACTTACCTGTACCATTGCTAGATGCATTATCTTCGTTATTACGATTAAACCCCTTTACAGCAATAAATCCACTTTTATTAAATTCATACTCTGAATGTGCATAAGAGAGGAAGTTATGCATAATTAACTTATTGAACACTACTTGCATACACTTTCCACCTCTTCCTTTACTAACTTATCATCTCCAAGTTTATCAATCATAAATGTTTGGAACAATTCAATATGATTAACTTGATTTAATTTTTCTTCTATTTCGTCTTGTTTCTTTTTCTTAGTTTCATTACTTAATAAAACCTTAAAGTATTTAATGTTCTTATCACTACTTAGCTTCTTTGTAACATTATCTACTTCATCTCTACCACACTTAAAACTAACTACTGCATTTTTCTTCAACTTCTTTAAATCAGATAGTTTTGATAAATGGTAGAAATTTAATGTGTAAGGATTTTCAATCAAATCTACTTTACCATCATGAATATGTGCAACATTATGATTATAGATATTAGCATCTTCACTAAAATTAAGACCTACAAAGTTACCAATATTTAACACATTACCTGCTAAATAAGAACCATTGTGAATATGCCCATTAATAAATAACTTTGCACGTTTTAACTTTTCTAAATCAAGTCCATTTACAGTCTTAAACTTGCCAACCTGAATACCTGCAATATCATTATGACTGATTGCAATGTCAGCATTATCTAAAAGAGAGTAATCAAACTTATCGGGATTATAGAGATATGGTACATATAATATACCATCAATGTTCTCAATCTCACTAATAACCTTAAACCCTAAGAATTGTAGTAATAGAACGGAGTTACTTTCCTTACTTAACTCATGGTTTCCTACAATAACAATATGTTCACAGTTAGACCACTGTACCTTTGCTAAAGCACTAATCTCTTCTGCATTTACATCGGAACGGTCAAAGAAATCACCAACATAGATAATCTTCTTCACACCAAGTTTTGTTGCTTCTTGTTCTACCCAATTTAAACTATCTACACAATAGTCTAATCTATCCTTAATGTACGAGGTATTAACAAAATGTACATCACCAACAACTAAAATATCATTATTTCCCATACGTTCTCCGTTCAATGTTACCTTTAACCTTTACTTCTGATAGGTCTAATGTTGGATTATCAATACCAACACTCTTTAAATACTCCAACATCTTTTGATATTGTTGTCGAGTTACGTGCATAATTACCTTTATTCTCTCACTATGTAAAAATGTTTCTTCTACCCTAGAGAATGAAATGTTTTGTGCAAATAAAAATGACTCTAATCCACTTGCTTCATAACTGTTTAGATAAACATTGCACTTATACACTGTTTTATTCGTTCTGGATAACAAGATATTTGATAATTCAACTGCTAAACACTTACCTAGCACATAAACTAATACGGAGTATATATCATCACCCCTTGTTAGGTTCTTAAATAAGTAAGCATAGACAGTGGCATCAATCGCCGTGATTACCATTGTTTGTACCTTATCACCCTTTACAAGTAGGACACTTCTCAAATTAGCAGTTGTAGATGATACAAGTGTTAATATAAATAGTAAAAATAGTCCTGCATAATTTTCCAAAGTAACACTCCTTTCTTACTTCACTATGATACAAATTAACCAACAAGCCACTTAACTTGTTCAGGTTTAGCATAATCTAAATCTGGGTTATTATCTAAAAATTCCTTCATCTTTTCCACTTCCACTCTCTTCATCATATTTAACATTTCTCTAGTGGATAGACGTTCCTTTTGGTTCATTACGTGCCAAATATGTGCAATACTCTCATAAATAGGTAACAGCACCGCATGGTCTTTTTGCATAACTGCTACACTTAGTAATGTTCTAAATGGCAAATCTTCTGCCTCAATGATGTAAAACACCCTATCAAAAAACAATACTGAAAAACGATGCTCATTTTTCTTTAATACACGCATCTTTCCATCTTTAATTAACTGAGTTCTCTCTTCCATATATTTCTCCTATAATACAGTACACATAGTACTATATGCTATCAATATTATAGCAAAAATACGAAAAACTGTCAATAGGTAAAAAGAAAAAAGGTGTAAAATTACACCTTTAGTACTTTTCGGCTTCTCCTAATAGCACAATCTGATGAGCAGTCTTGGCAGTTTCCTCACTTAGCAATTCCTCTACCTTTTCTAGCTCATTCATTAACTGTGTGCGAACCTTTTGCAAATCTCTCATACGCTTGTTATGTAACTTAATCTGATTCTTAACAGATGCAATTCGCATGCCCTTATGTTCATCAAACATATCTTCTTCGTGACACTTAGCAACCGAGGTGAACGCAGTAACATCACATCCACACTCATCATCCTTTACTAATGCTAATGCACTTAAAGGTAAGTTATACTTGTCAAATAACCAAGCATGTGTCTTTAATGCAACTGTATGACACTTTACAACCTTCTTACCAAATACTTCGTACTTTTCCATTTTAATTTCCTCTCCTATGAATTTTAAAGTCTTTCTTAAATTTCTACCCCACCCTGTTGTAGGCGAAGTTTTAATGCTTCGATGTAATCTTCTTCTGTCTTTGTAACATACTTAGTAGTATTCATCCAACGATTTGCTACTGTCTTAGCACCCTCTAGGGCATCTTCACAAATCCATGTACCAATACCCTTTTGTAAGAACATTTCAACCAGTTTTTCCTCTAATTCTTCAATCATGTGTTCTCCTTAACAATACTAATGTTAGCACAAATTCTACTATTTGTCAACTGTACTCCAACCACTTTTTGTTAAAAAGTCTGAGAACTCTTTCAATGAAGGATAAGGAGATTTAATACCAAACTCTGAAAGGTTTGTAATCTTACTAAAATCTAATGTACTAATAACCTTAATACGACTATCAGTAATCTCTGTATTAACATCTACTACTGCACCTGATGAGAATAGTTTTGCCAATACTTCTGTATATGATTCCTTAACTTCTTTTTCTTTATCTGCCTTTGAAGAATAATCTCCTACTGGGTAACTATCTGTAAAGGTTACTGTAGTAATTGTATCTTCTTTATAATGTGCAATAATTACACTGTCATCTTTCTTGAAAACTTTTTCAGTCTTTGCACACCCTGTTAGTGATAACAAAGAGAATAACACACATATAATTGCTTTAATCATAGTAATCCTCCAATCAGTATTAGTGCAAACAGAATAACATAACTAATAATTAACTTCATGTTTTTGAATTTAATTACGTATACACCAATTGCAAAATCCCAGCACAGAATAATACAAACAGTTACAATGTATGGAACAATAGCAATAGTATCTGTCACCCACAATACAATAAAGTTAATTGCTAAAATAGTGTAGATTGGAAGTGATACAACCCCCACCATCCACAAATCGTAGTGTCTAATAAGATATAATACAATACCTATAAATACAAAGCAGGAGAGTGTTATAATCGCCATCTTTAACGGTTCTAACACTTCTTATCCCCTCTTGCAACGTATAGTAATGACAGTACTAATGCAATAATTGCACCCCACATTACAGGATTATCTACAACACCTGTACCAATCTTATCAACACTCTTCTTTGTATCTACCTTTGGTTCATCGTTATTTGGTTTTTCAATATCGTTGGCAGTCTTTTTGAATGTAATCTTATCTACCTTTGTTTTATTGTCAGTAGTTAATACACCTTCAGTATAAAGTACTCCATCCTTGTTTGTTCCTACAAATACACTCAATGAATACTTTTCATTATACCCATCTGCATAAATAGTGTACTCATGATTACCAACTTTATCATATTCTAATCTCAATTCGTTGCCAGTAACTTCCTGTTTTATTCCATTTTCCTCTATAATAATTGAAGAAGTGTCAGATTCAATTGGAATAGTAACAACAACACTGTATGATGCATTAGTTGTTACAGTAACCCCTAACACAACTAATATAGTAATAATCATTTTCTTTAATAGTTTTACCATGTGCAACTCTCCTCTAATGATTTAATCTGTTTAATCATTTCAACTTGGTCGGATACCTGTGTTGTAATCTTTCGTGTTTTATCTTGTCTTTGGTGTATATAAGCTGTTGTCTCGTATTCCCCACCTCGATAGGAAATATATACATTGATAAGTTTATCCTTAATAACCTTTACCCCAACCATTCTTGTAAGGTTATTCTCTAAAACCCTAACAACATAATTATTTTCAATTAAATAATTCTTAATTTCTTCCACTATACTCACCTCTATATTGCTCTTTTGAAATTTCCTCTAACTCACCTACTAACACAGTTCTATTTGTATCTGTAGTTGTCTTACAGGTTGTTAGAGCAACTGTCTTTTTATCATTATAGAACTTTCTAGCAGAATTGTCAATATCCAATGAGAAAATCTCTTTATCATAGGCACTTGTTTCAAAACATCTAGTAAATGTTATACGATACACTTTATCCCTTATTAACAAGTACCCTGTTAAATGCTTAGAAAAAAAGTTATTATCCATGAACTTCTCTAAATCACCAAACATCTTTCCACCTGCCATGTGATGCCCATATATGATGTTATAATCATTAATAAATGAACTATCGTTCTTAAAATCTAAGAAAATACTTCCTGCAAGTGAATATTTACCAAAGCAATCTTTATTTATATACTCTAAATTATCTTTCCCTTGCATAATAGGGTAATCTATATGAGTATCAGGTATTTGTAACCACGCAATCGCAGTAGGAACATCGTCAAAGGTGATAGCATCTTCTGTCACAGTAGGTTTATAACCAAGTGATTGAGTAATATCTGCCTTGTTATACACATTATAGTTATCCACTAGGCAATAACCACCAAGAAACATACAAATCAACCCTACAATAACGATTACATTATCAATAAAATTGTTTGTATGTTTAAATGGATAAGACTTATTCAAATCCTTAATCTTCTTGGTGATATTCATAAATTAATTCTCTTCCTTTTTCTTACTTGCAGATAGCATTATCATTGCACCACCCGCTAATACACCCACAAAGTATGGCATAGTTGTTAGTAGGATACCAGTAGGAATTACACCTGTCTTACTATTTGTAAAACCTGTCTTGACATCAAGATTATTCATCGTACCAGTTTGTTCACCTGTATAAGATTCTGCCTCTGTTTCACCTGTAATACCCTTTGTAGATACGTAATCTTCTGCATCTTCTGTTAATTCATACTTAACACCTTTAGCAAGACCTTTAACAGTAACAAAAGTATTATTAGTCATCTTAAATGTTCTAGTAGCATTACCGTGTTCATCTGTTACTAAAACTGTCTTTGTACCTGTTTCTGGTTCATCTTGTGCATCACTACGATTATCACTATACTCAATTGTGTACTTACTATTTGGACTAGCGTTTGTAATTTTTAAAGTAAATGTGAACTCTTTAAACTTATTGCCTTGATTACCCGTAATCTTCTTACCAAAGATTAAGTCAGCAGATTCAAAAGTGTTTACAAACCCTGTTACCTTATCTTCTAATTTGTATGGTGCATCACCATCAACTTGTGGATTTAATTCAATATCTGTTGCATTTGAGTGTAATACATAGCCACTAACTGCTAATGTACCATTGTTGTCTGTAACAAATACATCCATTATCTTATCTGTATCATTTGTAACACCTGTGTTTGTACCTGTTTCTGAAATAACATATCTATAAATTCCAGGTTCTGTAAAGTTGCATCCTGAAAAGTCAATCGTACCAGTTTTCTTAACAAATTGCTTTCCTGTAGGAACTTCACCAACTGAACCAATTTCGCCTTCTGTTACCACATTTGCTGTGTCATCAGCATTAAATGTAATATCATTGATTGTAGGAGTACCCACACCAGCTAAAATCTTCGCATGTGTCTTATCTCCTGTCTTAGCAGTACCTGCCTTAACAGTAAATGAGAATGTTGCATTAGGTACTTGAACACCCTTATCCATGACAAAGTACTTCTCGAACTCCGCTTCTGTTCCGTCAATACCAACATAATTTGAACTTGATGTACCAATTGCATGTACTTGGGAAATAGCCCCAGACAACACTAATGCAGTAATTGCAAAACTGCCAACTAAATTCTTAATTTTCATATCTTTCTCTCCTTAATTTTAACACTAAAATACTTATTAAACCAATACCAATCAGAATTGTACCATTATCCAATAAAATTCCTGTTGGTATTAGCACATCTTTCTTATTTGTGAACATCACAACCTGTTTCTGGTCTGGTGTCCTAAACAACCAATTTGTTTTACCTTCTACAGATTGAATATAATCTTCTTCATCTTCTGAAACAGTGTAAGAAGAACCAATAGGCAAGTCAGTAATACATACCACTTGATTATGACCTAAAGGTAGAGTTGTAGTACCATTTCCCTTACTATCTGTTACTAATTGATGTTCTTCACCAAGATTATAGGCCATATTAGGAATAGCTCTCTTTACAGATATAGTAACATTGAACTTCTGAAAAACACTTGCTTGGTTACCTTTAATGACTTTCTTTACTTCTAATGTATTTGTAGCCAGTTTACCAAAGTACTCAAACTCTTTCACTCCATCCCTAATAACACAACTAGCAATCTCTAATTCACCATTAGTATCAACAACATACACATATAAATACTCGTACTCGTTGTCAGTTAGGTGATAGACTGTATCTCTTTCTAGTGTGTTATATGAGGTGAAATAACTATGAATAGAATATTTATATATCGCAGGTCTATTGAACCTTAAATCACTTAAATTAACGCTTATATGAGTTGTACCAGTGGTTCGTAACTCTTCGCTAACAGGTGTCGAGTAAAAAACACTTCCTTCCCCAGTTTCAAACTCAGAATCTTCTTCACCCTGTATATCTAATATAAAGTGGGAATTGTCAAATATACTTCTCTCATGCTTATCCGTATCTACAAGATGAAGTGTTACATCTATTGTACCACCAGTTATTTCTTTGTATCCACTACTTGCACTAACATTAATTGGAAACAAGCAGATAAGTAATAGACATAAGATAATCTTTCTCACTAGAACCCACGTCTCCTAATCAAAAAGAATATCTTACCTGTAATATCTTTTTCTTGTATCGTGCTAAACATTCTACTATCAGCTAAATCATCTCTATAATCATTCAACACAAACAATTCGCCTTTACCAACTTTTATAGGAAAAGAAACATCCCCTTTTTGGAGAAGAGTATTTGTTGTACTCAATACCTGTTGACCATCAACTGTTAAAATTCCCTTATCGGTAATATTAACTTCTTGATTCTCTCTGGCAATTACTCGATATAAAGTATTATCATATAGAATTATATCGTCTATATGAGTATGCTTTTCATATTTTTCTACAAAACATAAATCTCCATCATGTATTGACGGAAACATATTATTGTTGTAGTATATAAACATACTTCCGATATAGGTATGTATTAGAAATAAGGTGATTACAATGAGTACTAGCTTTTTTATCAATCTTATCATAAGTTCCTTCCTAAAAATGAAAGGGAAAAAGCACTACTTTTACATAGTACTGATTCCCCATAAAATTTTTATAACTTTGTTGCAAAAATCTATTGGCACATCACTAAACATAGTCTATACTAAGGGTACAAGTTGAGTGATGAGTTAATTACTCACATGTAGTATATGCTGGTGTATCAACAACTGTTTCAGTCCAAGCCTGAGATACTACTTGATTCTCATAGTGACCCACTTCGTCATAGTGAGTAGTATTTGGCTGATTTTCAGCTCGGACACTATAAGATAAGCCATTACTTGCAGTATAATCAGCGACCCTGTTTGCAAAATCTGCACTACCGTCTTGATACCACTTCTCACCGTTAGAGAACTGAACATAGTAAACTAATGTATAAGTTGTCTCATCATGAGCAGGAGTATCTACTACCCAAACTTGTTGAGTTACTGCTTCGTGATAAACGTTATGGGTAACTGCTTCGTGATAAATTGTCTTACAACCATTATCGGATACAGTATTCTTATTAGAAGAAGTATTATTAGAAACATTAGTAGAAGTATTTGTATCTGTGACTTCAGTAGTCTTTGTTTCTTCTACCTTAGTGTCAGACTTCTTATCTTCTTTAACTTCCTGCTTATTGTCCTTCTTATCTTCTTTCTTAGTATCAGACTTCACAGTATTCTTCTTATCTTCCTTATTTGTAACTTCAGAAGTTTTTTCTGTATTAGTCTTGACATCGGACTTCTTATTTGCTAACATATATGCAGATACAGCGATTAAGATTGCTACGATTACTGCGATTACTACATTCTTCTTATTGATAAACTTTTTCATAGTTATTTTCTCCTTGGGCTAAGTTTAGCCTTTTTTTGTCAATCCCTTAACTACATACATATCATAGCATATTTTGGTAGTATCTGTCAATAAGTAAATGATAAATTTTTTAATTTTTTTTGAAATTTTGTTTAGATAGATAAAAAGGGAGATTTCTCTCCCTTAATTAACTTAATTCTTCTTCTTTGCTAAAAGGATTACTCCTAATGTAGCAAGAGCAACTACACCAATACCTACGAATAGTAATGGATTTGTTTCCACACCTGTTGGTGGGATAACAATAGCATTATCAAGAACGTTAATCTTGATTAGGTCTACGCCTAGCTTATCCTTACCAGTACGTGTAATTGGATACTTCTCTGTTGAGATTTCATATCCTTCTGGTGCTTTTGTCTCCATAACATACATTTGGTTGTCTTGGTCATAAGCTAACTTGAATGAAACTTGTCCATTCTTATCAGTTACACCAACTGCATCCTTACCATCTTTATCCTTGGCGATTGTACCATCTTGGTTATAAACAGTAATTTCTGCACCTTGTAAGTAATGGTCTACCTTTTCAGCATCAGCCTTAGCAATACGAACATCTAAGTCCATTGATACTGTTACAGTCTGTGCTTCATCTAAGATGTTTGCGTGATGGCCTACTAATAAGCCTTCCTTAAACATATCTTCGAACGCAACTAACTTGTGACCAGCATACTTAGATGGGTTGAACTTAGTCTTAACAGTGATAAAGCCATCTGATGTTTCAGGAACGAATGTTGTTGTAGTCTTAATTACGTCACCATTTTCATTCTTTAAACGTTCAAATTCAGCAGTATTCATTGTACGTAAAACATCTTCACTAACACCTGTTGGCTTGATTACCCACTCATTTACAAGTGTATATTCCTTACCAACGATTAAGTCATGATATTCTACTGTATCTGTTAAAGTTTGTTCTGTTTCTGAACCAGTTGCTACATTAGTCTTTGTTTCTTCAACACTTGCCTTTGTACGCATTTTGGATTCAAGAACTGTAATTTCTGTTGCGATAGTATTTACTTCTGCATCATTAGAGATTTCAAAATCAGTAACTTCATTGATTAAGTATCCTTCCGGTGCTTTAGTTTCGATTAACTTATAGTTACCTGCCTGTAAAGCATCTGATGCAGATGTATAGTTACCTTGTGCATCTGTAACGATTGTTTCCTCTGACATCTTGCCAGCCGCAATAATCTCAGATGTACCATCTTTGTGCATATACTTCACATCATAGTTGTTAGGGTTTAAAATCTTAAATTCTGCAACACCTACTGGTTCATTTGTTTCTCTATCAATCTTCTTGATATTGAATCCTGAACGCTTTACACCCTCACTAATTGTGTATTCATTACCACCAACTAATTTTGTGACAGAGTTTTCATCTACAATATTAAATAACGCAACCCCATCCTTAACAGAGATTTCCTCATTAGATGCGTTTAATGTCTTGTGTTCAAGAGTATAACCATTTGGTGCTTTTGTCTCCTCAACTGTGATAGTACCTAATGGAAGTGTTGGAACACCCCCAGTTACGTAAAATTCATCTCCAGACACTTTGTAATTCTCTCCTAATGTAGTAACATACTTACCCCCAACATTTAGAGTTTTTAACACCCAAGTTCTTGTTGCTTGTTCAGGTAATGTATCGAATGTATATTGACCATCGTAGTACTTAACTGTGAACTCAGCACCTTCTAATGGAGCAGGATTTTCAATACCTTCAGCGGACTTCTTCACTAACTCAATAGCGGCAGGGTCATTTAATGGCATGTCAACTGAATTAACAGTCCATGTTGAAGGATTAGAAGCAGATACAGTATATACTGTTGGGTCTAAAGAGAATCCCTTTGGTGCTTTTACTTCCTTAACATATACAAATGGATTACTTGGTTCAACTGTAATCTTTTCTGGTGCAGAAGCATTACCATTAGCATCTGTTACTAATGTGTATAATGGTGCATCAGATAAATCAGCCTTCTTATGTACTTCATACTCTGCCCCACTTAAATCCTGTGCATAGCACTTGTTTCCAAGTGTAAGAGATGGAATACCATTTGACTTCTTTATAGTTAAATTGATTTCTCTTGGTAATGGTTCACCTTCAGCAACTGCCCAAACAATCATTGTTAGGTTAGTATCAGGTGCTTTAGCAACACCATACTGTTGTAACCAGTCTCTCCAGTTAGCACCAGTAGCACCATCACCATTGTTATAGGTTGTAGACCAACCTGTGTTATCAGGAAGTTCTTCTGCTGTACCTGAACGAGTACCTGCTAAACGTAAAACATTTGATTTTGAGTCGTAAGCAGCCTGCATATTGTTGCCACCGTCCCAATAAATACTAGAAACACCAACAATTCTTGCACGACCTGTTTGAGAACGAGCTTGTGCATCAGCTAACGCTTCTCGTGCGGCCTGTTGATAAATCTCTAAGTATGGGCGTGTTCCACCATAAGCATTAGGATTCATTGTCTTTCCAAGCATACCCTCGATACGAGCCTGCATGTTGTTCATTGAATCCTCATTCCAACCTTGGATTGGTTGACCATCAGCCCCCCATTGGTCAAACCATACTGTGTAACCTGGGTTGTCCCCTGTTACCTGACCACCACCAGAACCACCGGCACCGGAACCACCGTTAGCATAAACTGGTTGGAATAAACCTGTTACCATAGATAATACTGTTAAAATAGACAGCATAAACATGGTAAATTTCTTTAGTAAATTCTTCATTTTTTATCTTTCATTTGACCTCAGGTATAATATATATATATTACTAAGAAAAGGTCTACCTTTCTTTTTATATTTTTAGACAGTGTTCTTCCCACTGATGATGCATTTTATAAAGTTCCTTACAATTCACTCTATATTATATCACACAATTTGTGATTGTCAATATCTAATTCATTCGTTTTAACGTTTTGTAACTCTTCTATACAGCACTTTCAGGTTGCCACAATCATAAATCCTGAACCAATGGTTATTCTTCATATTCTCTGCCTCAGTTAATTGAGTGTCAAATACTCGTAATATCCTTTGGAGCTTATGTTTTTGTGCTTGGTATCTTGAAATAGTTGCTTTTGCATTTGCATAGAAATAACTTATAGGGGTATAAGAAACAAATTCCCAACCACTAGAGAAATACCCTGCCCCAGAAAACTTTCCCCTGTCCACATAGGAAATCATCTCATTATAGGGTTGGTGTTTCATTAATTTAGAAAAGCCACCAATTATCTGCCAATCTAACTTGGAACACATTCTTAATAACTCAAACTCACCATCTTTAAACCTAGATTTTCCGATAGTGATTAATTGAACAAGTTCTTCATTATAATACAAACCAAGTCGATATGATGAGTTGATTGCTCCTTGCAGATGGTTTGTGTTAAGAAACTCCCCAGCATCTTTGCTAGATACTGACTTAATTTTGCAATCTCTAGCATACACTCTCTTCTCATATAAACCGAGTGCCGACTTTATTAAGGACTTACAAATGTCTTTATGTTCATGCCACTCGTTTTCAAAAATATGAATAAGTCTTATTCCTAATTTCTCACACAATGTTGTCTTAGTAATGTGATAATCTTTATCCATAACATCATCACAGTGATAATATACCCCATTGTATTCTATTGCAAGTTTCTTTTCTGGGATATAAATATCTAGTTCGTAAGGTGATATTATCTTGCGAGTATTAGCTTCCACCACTGTATCCCCAAGGACACTTTTAACGAAGTCTAAAACCTCCAATTCATTTATGGAACTAACGTGGTTATCACTAGCATATTTTTCTATTATAGGAATATCACAATTTCTAATATATGTTCTCTGAGAAGATTCCACAATTTGTTCAACAATGTGTGCCTTATACCACCCTTGCCCAAACTGTTTAACAAGTTTAGCAACTAAAGTACAATCGTTTTCTCTCTCAAACTCTTCAATTTTTTCATTTTGATGTTCAATGGTCCCATGATTTGCATTTATTACCTGTAAATAATTGTCTGCACCATACCTCTCTCTAAACGTTTTTGTTGCCTTCTCCTTATTGGTGTATCCAGCATCCCCATATCGAAGTTCCTTTGTCTTTTTCATTTTATCTGGGTTTGAGAATGTTGCATTTCCATACCGTTCAATTCTTGTCTGCCTAGACTTTTCCTTAATCGAGCTTAGTTGAAATACATTCTCTACTCCATATTCTTCTAACCATCGTTCACGAGTTTTCTTTGCAGCTTCGACTCTGCTACATTTTGGGCATATTTTAGCATATCCCTTGGTCATTGACAGAAACTTTGTCTCAACTCCACAACATGAGCAAACGTGTGGGGAAGGGTCTAAATACTTATCATAATACTCTTTTGAAGTTATACCATGAGTTCTTAAATGCTTTGAAAAATTTCCCCCACAGGATTTAAATTCCTTACCACATATTTCACATTTAATACTCATTAATTCTCCCTTACCAAAGTATGACCACTTGCAATCTCGTTTAAACAAACTACCTTACAAGTGTCAATATCCTGCTGCCTAAGTGCGATGCCAAATTCCTTAGCAATCAAAAGCCACGAATAGCAATAATCACCTTGATTTACTTTAGGCAACCACTCAGACGGACCCTTTGCACCCTTACGTCTATTTTCCTTATTTAATACAGAAACACCAACATTTTCGTCTTGGGCAAATTTATTCTTTTGCTCATTTGTCCAATTAATATCCCCATACTTAGCTACGTAGTTGAGAGGTATTATATGGTCGAAATCGATAATTTTGATGTCAGTGATTTCTTTATCTGTATAAGGGTCTTTATAAACAAATGGTTCTTTACTAATAAGATATTGAGAAGTATAAGTATCATATTTAACTCTACTTACTTTCTCACCATTTAATGTAAACTTCTTAGCAGGCTTTTCCCAATCATCACGATTATACTTTTCTTTATTCTCGTGAGTAGATACCTTAATACTATCTACTAAACTTAATATATCTTCCTTTGTAACTTTAGGTGTATTATCTTGTTCGGTAGATTGCTTAGTATCTTCTTCTTTCTGTTCTTCTTGCTTTGGTTGTTCTTCTTGTTTTTGGTGTTCTTGTGTTGTAGTATCTGTTTCGCTTGGAACAGTTGGTGGTTGTTCTTCTGGAATAAGTCCTAATTTATTAAATAATGGGTCAAACACTTCTACAGGATTCTTGGTATCGACCTCATTACCAAAGGAACTAGGGGTATAACCACCAACCTTTAACAAGCCAACAAGTATTAAACAAATAACTAATATTCCTAATAATTTTTTAGCCATTAATCCCCACTCGCTAGTTGGAGTATTACTTTACCAAGTAAAGTTGGTTGTACTTCGATATTAGTAATCTTACGTACACCTTCATCTGTAACTACTTCATCTCCAACCTTTAGTAGTTCGACAAATTTCCATTCCCCAGTTGATAATTCTATTTCCTCACATTTTTCGAATGTTAGGTCATCAACTTCTCTATAATCTATCCCACCATAGAACATTGGTCTAATCATCTTATCGTGCGAAGGGATGTTCTGAAGATTAGGCGAAGAGGAACTATAGCGGCCGGTATTATGATTTACAATGCCGTTCGCAATGAAACTATGTGTGTCTGGTACATGTAAATCATATACATCGCTATAACCATGTTCAATCTTCTTAATTGGTAAATAGATAAAGTGATTATCTATAGGATGTTTTAAGTTGCACTCCCACTCAGATGTAATTAAACTAGATTTCTTAGTTTGCACTAACCCAACCATTTCTTTAAATTTATAGGCATTTATCTTTGTAACAGTTACCCTATTACCCTGATATGTGCCAACAATATTTCCAAAATGGTCACGGTTTCTGTTCTTGTTTCCAATTGATTTTGAAAGAGTAGTAAAAATACCTACATTTAACAATGTTGATTGAATAAATCTAGCATCCTGTGGATTATAAGCATTTAATAATATTCTACTTCTATCAGTATTAACAGTACTGTCTAAGGTCATCCCCTTAATGTATGCCAAAATAACAGATTTCGGAGATTTATAAATAAACTCTGGAATCTTCTTATTCCTTGCACCTTTATGTAGGAACTTAGTCATATTTATAAGAGCCTTACTCCCAAAACTAATATCATACACACCAGTTCTCTTATCTTTTGAAATTGAACAATCTAAATTAAATAAGGACTTTACTAGATAAACTACCCTATCCTTAACTTCCTCATCCCTATTTGAAATTCTGATTTTGAATGACCTATTAGACGTTTTCCATGAACCATCTGCATGATACATTCCTAGTAGTTCTGCAAATTCCTCGTTTACAAACTCTGGAACTGTTAAGGCATCATTTTTATGTGTTCTTAACTTATGAACATCTAATTCAAATTTAACATACTCTGTTGGAAACTTATTATAACCGAATGGTATTTTTACATACTGTCCAATAGATAATTCATCTAATCGTCTAAAATTAGCCGAGTTTACAAGTAATTCTCTTCTCTTCTTAGGCGAGTCTAACGGATACTCCTCATTTATGCATCCAGATGTTATAATTGGATGATTGTGTGTTCCTTCAATAGTAAACCCCCCAACAGTAGTTATCTTTATGGTTGGAACATTAGAGTATTTAATTCTATGACTTGCTTTTTCACACTCTAAGTCTTTATTAACAATTGAAATATCTGTTTCTACAAATGTTCCATCTGTTTCAGTGTTATCAAATAAATCCCCAATTGGTATGTATCCAGTATCAGTTAATAGCAAACTATCTTTTGTTATACAAGCGGTGCCGGTAGCATTAAACGAACAATGTATCTTACCATCTTTCTGTCTCACTTCAGGTAGTTTCTTGATATATGTGTTTAATAACTTTGATGCACCTCGATACGCTAGTAATGCCTTGGTAAAAGGTATATTTATCTTTTCTAAGATTTCTTCCCCAACTTTTCTACCATCAATCGGTTTTATCTTCATAATATCATATAAAACAATTGCAACTTGTTTTGGAGAAGATAAATTAACTGGATTGTCAAGTTGTTCATGTGTCAAGCACTGTTCTTTATACGGAAGTAACTCCATATAACACTCATTCAATGCTTTTTGTAACTTTTCCTCATACTTAGGAATAATGGATTCTGTGTAAGGCATATCTAAATATACCCCAGTCTCTTCCATATTTATAGTAGCATCTAATACAGCCATTTCAATATTTCTAAATACGTAGTACAGATTTCTGAAATCTTCTCTTGGATGGTCTACACGTAGGAATTTTCCTTGGAATTGTTGTAATTCTCTTGTGTCAATAGCATCGTGGGCCGCATACATATAACCAACTTCAATCGGAACATACTGGAAACCTATTTCATTAAATAAGTCTCCGAATGTTGCCTCATCTTGTTTGGAAACATACTTTCCATGTAAATCTTTTAGCTTATGTGATTCATTTTCGTTTAAGATGTATCCTGCTATTTGAGTATCCCACCAACACTTCAATCTAACACCAAATGTGCGTAATATCTTTCTAATATCGAAATCTGCATGGTGCATTATGATATTTGCTGTTATCTTAGAAAGTGCTTGTACGATTGATTCCTTAGACAACTGATTTTCTACTAATTCTCCTGTAAAATAACCGATATGTCTATAAGGGCAATAACAGGCTTTTTCCCCATCTACATACAAACACAAACCAACTACAGTGTCAGTAAACTCTAATCCAGTTGTTTCGGTATCAATAGATATATAACCACACTTATTACCAAGTTCGATGTATTCTAATAACTCTTTTTCATCTCGTATGATTCTATAATCGTCTGGATTGTATAATCTGGCACTTTCTGTTCGAGCAAATTCAACCTTTTCTAAAAAACTTTTTGCCTTTTTTTCTTCTTTGGTAAGTTTCTTAGGTTTTTTGAGTTCGTCTAATGTTTGTAAGACTAACTCTGTATTATCTCGTCTTTGTAATCCCATCTCATTTCCTTTCTCAGCACCATTATAGCATAACTCATAAATTTTGTAAATATATAAAGGGAGTTCATTTTTGTAAACTCCTTAAGTCTTTATCCTCTAATATGTCCAGTATGATAAATAGACATTATTACCGGAATAATCTGTGCAAGTATACATGCACACAGGACCGGCTGGGTTCTGCGAATAGTACTCACCTGTGGATTTTGTTACAGTTCCATAGTTATGTGCGTTCCAATCTTCTGACACTTTATATAGTGTAACAACACTTCCATCTGGTTTATACCATGTTGCAGTAGTTGCCCATTCGATTGCTGTAAATCCCATATAATTATGAGCACCGAAAATCAATGGATAACCTTCGCCTACCCAACAATCTCCTCTATCTACAATATCTTGGAATCCTCTACTCTCTAAGGCCCAAGAATATCCACCTACATATAATCTACCATAATTTCCCATAGCCATAGCAGGTGCTTGGTAACTTGGTTGAGAATATGTATCATAAGATGTATTATTAGCATAAGATGTTGAATAAGAAGTTGTATTAGATACATAGGCTTTCTGAGATTCTTGTGCTAATCTTTCTTGCTCTAATCTCTCCTGTTCTAATCTTTCTTGTTCAATTCTATCTTCTGCCTCTTTGATTGTTGTAGCCATATCAACTACATTTGAACATAATTGTTCACTACCACTTACTTGTTCAATTGTTGGAACAGCAGTAGAAACACCTAACTCAACTAAGTTAAGTGTTCTATCTAACTGTTGGATTGGTAGGTTAGGCAATAAAGCCAAAATAAAACTTAATAGTACATTCATCGTTGTGTTTAAACATTCCTTTATTACTTAATTATTAAATCTTGAAGGTAATCTTCTGTTTACCTTCTTCCTTACTTACTTCATCTGTTTTAATTGTGAAGATTTTCTTTTCTTCTTCACTGCGTTCTTCTTGTATATCTGGGGTAACTTCCTCTTTATTTACACTAACCTCTTTTGTATTCTTTGAGATAGCAAAAGTATCTGTAAATTGTTTCTTCTTACGTGAAGGAGTTTTAGGTTCTCTGCCATATCCATAAAAGCCAAATTCATCCTCTGGTTCTTCTTCAACCTCTTGGATATATTCGTTTGGCACTTGTTCTACAAATCCATCAAAACACTCTTTAGGAACTTCTGCGTTTTCGTCTCCGAACTTCTGTTCCTTAAATATCTTGTTGTTATAGGTGTCTAGTCTATCCTCATCAAACACAAAATCTCTTGCTTGTTTGAAGAAGTAAAACTGTGTTTCGTAGAACTCGTTACCAGACATACAGAACCCACGGCCCTTTATCTGTGGTTTACTACGATTGCTTATCTATATGTTTATGTAGGTCGCTAATCTACACCTAAAAGCATATACTTTCATATATGTACAGACTATATCTTCATCTCTTTCGAGAGTCTACCATTTCGATTTAAGGGATTCTCACCCACTTGCTTAAGCCCTACTCCTGTTGCCAAAAATGGCTAATGGATAGTCGTTGAAGTTTTTTCTTTTCAAAACTTACCTGCTGATTGTCAATTATAAAAACACTTAGGTTTACACCATATGTCATCATCTACATTTTTTCTGTTTTCACAACTTTCACACTTGTGCATATTTCATCACTATGTTGTAGTTGTAGATGCTTTACGAGTTCCCAGCAATTAGATAGAATTTTATTATTGTAGTCGTCACCAACTACCAAGACTTTTGCAAATCTTTATCAAATAATCTAACTGATGCACCATCATCAAAACCACCTACGATGATTCTTTGTTGGATATTATTCATCTGGTCACTGTTTATAGTACCTTGAGTTATGCTTTGCGCGGCGATACAAACATGTACACCTGCGGCACGACCTAAACGTAATATCTGACCAAGTGCTGTTTTAATGTCATCAAGTGCCCTGTAATCATCACTACTCATTAAGGCATTCATTTCATCTATAAGCAAAATCATTGCCTTAACTTTAAATTCACCAGTAGTTTTCTTAATATCTCCATCTTTGATATAACTATTATAACCACGATATTCAACTAACTTAGGATTTCTTAACTCATTGTTCTTCAATCCATTGTAAATATCCTCAATAGTCATAAATGTTTGGCATCTTCCATCAGGATGCATCTTTGCCATCTTTTCGTAGTTCCTATCAGTCTTATCTAAGTCCTGCCAAACACAGAATATCTCATCAAACTGATACTCTCTGCCAAACAGTGTATAGTAGTTTACTGTTAGGTTTCTGATATTGTACACATTGTTTACACCTGCTGTAGCCATAAACTTATAACGTTTATCCATGAGTTGATAAAAGGCAACAAAGGCATCTCGTGCCTCATCTACCTCTAACGCTACACCAACAACACCTTTTACACCTTGTAGTAAGTTAAACTCTACCTTTTTCATATCAACACCAATCATCATGATATTGTCAGAAAAGTGTGAAATATGAGAAACGATACCATTCTCTGTGACAGACTTACCTCCACCTGTACCACCACAAATAACTAGAGAAGTAGAAGGCAGAGTATTCAATAGTTTATCATCTTTAATATTATCATTTAATTTCCAAGTTAAAGGTGCAACTTTTAAAGTAGTGTTGTTTATAGAAAGACCAAGATAAATATTATTCCAATCTTTTCTACTCTCATCGAACTTATAAGGTGCAACAGTTGGCACAGGTTGTTTTGGTGTAACAACTACTTCAATATATCCTAGGTCAATATATGTATTAATATAGAAATAAGAGAAGTGGTCTGATAAATCTGACATTGTACTAACAAAATCTCTCTTATCTACCTCTTTACCTGTTCTACTAAACTCAATAAATAGTCTATTGTGTGTATAGAATATAACTTGTGTTCCTAAGTACTTATTGGCAATCTCTAACACCCAATCATCAAACCCACACTTGCGTAAGAATAAAAGATGCAATATTCCCCATAATAAAAAGGCAACTCCACAAATGCAGAGTGCCCCAAGTTCAATATATAAATAATAGATACTGCTAGAAATATCTGGTAGTTTATTGGATATGCTAATCCCAAATAGAATAGCAAATATAATCAGGAAAGCAATTCCTGTACCAATCATAACCTTAACAAATCTACTGATAGCTAAGTGTTTAGGTAATATACCTGTTAAAACTTGTTCTTCCTTACCATTTTGCATTAAATAAACTCCTTACTTAAAGTTTCTGTGTCATACACCAACCTAACTGCAAAAGATGGTGGTAGTGGAGTACCATCAAAATCATAGTTATCCACTTCTACCATAAGAACATCTAAACCTCTGAAATACTTATCAAAGAACTTATCAGTAATAGTAACTTCTGCATTTTTAATTAGGTTTCTTTGTAATACACTACTGACTAAGGTTTCTAACATTTCAACTGTTACAATTTCCTTATTCATATATGCACGTGTATCTTCTTTTATCTTTTTATTTAATCTCTCTAGGGTTAATTCTACATCACCAGATATAATTAAATTTAAAAAATCATCTCTCATATCATACCTCACTTTTTGGAACATACATTTTTCCAAACGTACTTGCCGCTCTTGCTACTTCGGCATAAGAGTTTTCATTAAACTCATAAGACCTAACGATGTTGGAACTAACAGACACTCTACTACCATATTTACTTGGCACATCAACTACAAAAATAGTATCGAAGTATTTCTTTACGAATTGATTGTCTATAATAACCTGTGTACCTGTATAACTATAAAAATCTAAGGATTCTAATACAAAATCTACTACATCATTTGCAGTAACATAGTATTTACTTAAAGAACCCTTTTTATTACCATGGAATCTATCATCGTTCAAAGCATTTAGTAACTCTTCTGAAACATAGAAAAATATTTCACTATCTCGTAGGCCTGCGTTGGGATTTTTGTATTTAACCATTCTTCTAACTCTAATCATCACGCGCTATATCTCCATCAAGAGGGTCAATTGGATAGACTTCAAATTCTTCCCAATTTATATATTTAGCAATATCCACAGATTCTAAAATCTTAGTGAATTTAGCAGTATTTAATTCGCCATTCTCAGAGAACTTTAAATTGCCACTAGATGCAACATTACCAACAAATCTTGCCCTTAAATCAAATACAACTGTAATCTTTTTTCTCTCAATTCTTACTTGTACAGTATCTGCCTCTAAATCACTACAATTTGTAGATTCTATAATTGCCTCAACAACTGCATCTCCAATTGTAAATAACCTATCTTCACTGTACTCTGATAGTGTACCAACAGAAAGAACTACAGAATTATCACGGGTTACTACCTTTGATACATATTTCCCACTTCTATTCTTAGAAAATAACATTTTGTTCTCACCTCTCTTATACTATATCACAATAAAATTGTCATTTCAACTCATTTATTATGAAAATAAAAAGAAGGGAGATTGTTACTCTCCCTTTTCCTCTTTCTTCTTCTTATAAATCACGAACCCAATGCCTGCGATTGCGGAAGTTGCAAGAATACCGATAGCAATAGGTGCTACTAGAGAACCATTAGATGTTTCTTCCTTAGTTTCTTCTACCTTAGCATTTTCTTCCTTAACTTCATTCTTCTTTTCTTCGTTTGGATTACCGATTTCTTTATCAATCTTAGGCTGTTCCACAGGTTTCTTTTCGTCTTTCTTTTCTTCCTTCTTAGAAGTTGTTTCAGACTTGTTGATTGCAATATTCTTCTTAGAGTTGTTTACAACCACACCTGTTTCGATTGCCTTTTGACGAGCCATATACTCATCATGTGCTTTCTTAGCACTATCTAACTTAGCCAATAGGTCATTTAACTTATTAGTTTCTGTTTCTAAGACTGCCTTTTGAGCATCTAATTCAGCTAATGCCTTATTTGCTACGATGTTAGCATTATTCAATTCTTCTAATGCAGTTGCATATCCTGCCTTAGCATCTTCTAACATTGCCTTAGCCTGTGCTAATGCTGGGCCTGTCTTAGTAGGGTCTAACTTGTCGAATGTTTCCTTAGCCTGTGTTAATTCTGCTTTCTTAGCATCTAATACCTTCTGTGCATCTGCTACCTTAGCAAGTGCAGTATCATAAGCAGATTGCTTTGTTGCAGTTAGAGCCTTAGCCTGTTCTAATGCTTGTGCCTTTGTTGCAGTTAAAGCAGTGGCGATATTGTAATCACTTGTAGCAGAATTTAACTTATCGGTAGCCTTAGTCAATTCTTCTCCAGCCTTATCAGCAACTACCTGTAAGTCAGCAACCTTAGCAGTTAAATCTTCTACTTTCTTAGTAGCCTGTGCAACTGCCTCATCAAAGTTATCTAACTTAGATTGTAAGTCAGACTTATTCTTTTCTAAATCTTCTAACTTCTTAACTTCTGTTGCTAATTCACTCTTAGCCTGTTCTAATGCTTGGTCAGCAGTAGCCTTTTCAACCTTAGCACTTTCAACCTTAGCATCCTGTGCTTGTGCATCTGCAACTGCCTTTTCTAACTTAGTTTGTGCATCAGCAGTAGCCTGTAATGCATTTTGTAAGTCTGTTAAAGCATTGTTTGCTTCTGTTGTCTTTACTTCAACCTGCTTGTCTAATTCAGTAGATTGTGCTTCAAGACTTGCTAATTCGTTCTTAGCACTTGCTAATTCAGCACGAGCATTTGTTAATGCACTACCATCACCTTCTAAGGCTACTTCATAGTCTGCCTTAGCCTTATCGTATGCTTTTTGTGCCTCAGCCTGTGCAGTTTCAATCTCATTCTTATATGCAATTAAGTTATCTAAGTATGTCTGTGCATCAATTGCATTTTGTGTTGTTTCAAATGTAAAGTTCTGGATTGTTACTAAACCATAACGAGTACCAACAACATCCTGTAATGCACCTGCTACTGTATATCCACGATTTACAATATTTGTATAGTGACCATATTGACGGTCTAATGGGCTACGACCATTAAATGCTTGCTTATATGCTTCCTTATATTCTGCATCGGATAAATCCTTATGTTCATAAGCAAATTTCTCTGTTGTGTATAACCAGAATAATGAAGCATCTACACCCTTAGAACCAAATGCTAAGTTTTCAGCAACTGTATAAAGTTTACTATGTGGATTTGCCTTTGGATTTTCTTTCCAAATAGCCTCTGTTGCCGCACTACGAGCCGCCGCAGTAGCCATTAAGTAGTCATCTACCTTCAAGTCTGCTAAACCTGTAAAGTTATTATCAGATTGACGTAACTTATTTGTAGCAATAATATTCTTAACACCTTCAATAGCATTATCTAAGTTTGTACGAGAATTTCTATTTGTTGAATCTTCTGTGTTCATAAATGGGTCGTTCTTATGGTCCTCAATAACCTTAACAGCCTTGTCAGAGTTATTCTTCTCAAACCAACCTAATGTACCCTTCTTGATTGCTTGGTCAGCCTTATCTAATACTTTCTTAGCTTCATTCATTGTCTTTTCTAATTCAGTAGTCAATGAACCATTTTCTGCATCCTTAACCTTTTGTTCAAGTTCTGCAACCTTAGAAGTCTGTGTTGTAACCTGTTGTTTCTTATCAGAGGCATTCTTCTTCACTAATTCCAATGCCTCATCAGCACTCTTCTTAGCATTTTCTTTCTCAACCTTATTGGCTTCTGCATTTGCCTTTTCTGTTTCAGCAGTAGTCTTAGCAGTATCTAGTTCATTCTTCTTAGTAGTTTCTGTCTCTACCTTAGCATTAGCAGTATCTACTTCTCCCTGCTTAGCAGTAACATTCTGTTCCTTTTGAACCTTAACTGGCTTGCCTGCCTCAATCTGAGAAGTAATGTTGTCGATTTCAGATTGTAAGTTCTGCTTTGCATTGACATCGTTTAACTTAGCCTTTTCTGCTTCTGCACTCTTTAATTCTTCTTTACCACTAGTAAGATTACTGTCAGCAGTATTCTTAGCAGTTTCTGCATCTGTCTTTTCCTGTGTAGCAGTATCTACAAGTGCTTTCTTAGCATCTTCATCGGCCTTAACTGTATCATAATCAGACTGAGCAGTTGCTTGCTTTCCGATAGCATCATCTAATACTACCTTAACTTCATTTGACTTACTAGTTTCTTCATCAACCTTAGTCTGTAATTCAGCACTTTCTGATTCCTTAGTTTCAATATCTTTCTTACCTGCTTCACGGTCATAAGCATTTGCTTGCTTATCTAATTCTGTTTGTTCTGCAACAGATGTTTCCATGTTATTAACTGTTGCCTTTGCAGTTTGTTCTTTTTCTTGTGCTACCTGTTGATTAGTCACAGCAGTATTAGCTTCTACCTGTGCTTTATCAACATTTGCTTGTGCAGTTGTAACTACTGGCTTTTGTGCTTCTACGGCCTGTTCAGCTTGCTTTTGAGCATCTTCTGTTTCTTCTGCAAATACTGGTGTAGAAACTACTGATGTCGCAGATACACCTGCTAATGTCGCTAATGTAACCTTCGTTAATTTATTCATTTAATCTGTTTTTCTCACTTTCTGTTGGTATATTTTACCAACTCTATGTACTTATCATACCACAAATTCCATACATTTGTCAATACCTAAATTATTCTTTTGTATTATCAATAATCAAGTCATATTGAGTATAAGAAGAATCTAATGTACTTTGTCTAATGTTTTCACCTGTAACACTATAATAATAGTCGTTTATAGTAGAGATAATATCTTCTTCCTTATCTTCTCGATTAACCTGAAGTACTGTAAAGTGTTCTTCACCGTTGCAATATAAGGAAATTTCAATGCAAAATTCACCCTCATATACAGACAAAACAACAACTTTGTCTAGTAAACAGAGGTCTTTGTCATAAGAATCATATAATTGCATTGGAACAATTCTTGTTTCTGTATACGCAGATTGCATCATCATTGAATTGTATGTATCAGATTTGAAGTAGTTTTTGAAACGTGTCACTTTACTTGCATTAAAATAAATCATTGTCATCTGTGATTACCAAACCTTTCTCCATTTTTCCAAGATACTCCTTCTCCCTCATCAAAGTCGTACTCATCATGAGGGTTATCTTTTTCTGCGTAAGTATTAACAAACTCAATAAATTGCTCTCTTGAAAACTTGTCTGAGCCTAAAATATCGTGAAAAGCATCTGCAAATGTATTATCTACCTTCTTTAACTTATACTTATTAGAATCCCCAATTTGTTTACAGTACATATCTAATAGTTCGCATTCTGGTTCTATTACTGTGTTATCCTTAACAATCATAATCTCATCATCAAATGAGTAATTACAAATTAGTCTACCTGATAATTCTAGTTTTGCACCATTTGACAGTTTATTCAATTGTTTAATCTGATAAAGTATATTTGTTATTGCTTTTCTACTACTCTCTGCATAGGTTGTATAAGTCTTATTTGTAGCAAAGATAAATCCAAATTTCTTAACTGTACCAATAAAGGTAAATCTAATCTTTAGCATTATTCAACTTGTCCAATGGGTTGCTAGATAATACGTGTAATGGGTAATTTGGAACAATATGTACGAATCCACTATTATTATTCTTATCTATCATAAATACATCACCTGCTACAAACTTTGAAGATACCATTCCTACAATAGCCTCTCTATCAATCGGGTTATCTCCTAATTGTGTTGTATCAAATTTAGACAAGAATAAACCTGCCTCTTCCATTGAACTCTTAAAGATAAATTTCGTTGCAATGTGGTTGGCAATTCCCTTTGGGAAATGACTTACACCTTGACTAGCAAGGATTGTCGCAAATCCCAAACTTCTTCCAATTACTAAGAATCTATCAATAATAGCAGACATTGCCTTATTACCAAATAATAAGTGTGCCTCATCACAGCAGAATACTGTTGGAATCTTATTATTAGAAGATAATATCTCCAATAACTTAGAAGATAATAAGTACACAATAGCACTTGTAAATCTTTGACTAGCAGTATAATTTTCTACACTAACTGTATGGTCTGGTAAATCCATGCCATGTAAAGAGATTACAAAACTATCAGTTAAACTTAATTCTAATGGTTCTACGTTCTCTTCTCTTGTAAATAACAGTTTACCATATTTACTATCTGATACTGCCTTTAATCTCGCACCTAAATTAGAGGCAAAACTATTATCACGAGAGAATAAGTACTCTGCTACATCTTGCATATCTACATAATTACCATCTCGTTTAAATCTAGTTACAAAGTCTTGAATAATCGGAGTAACTGCTCTTTCCTCATCTGTAGAAAGTTTACCACAAATCAACTCAATAATAGATAGAATAACAGATGTGTCTATATCCTTTAAGAATGTGAAAGGATTTAATGCCCCATCACGGATATTATTTATATCTACAATCTTAACATTAGGATAAACATTCTGTATTTTTATTAAATCGTTCTTAGGGTCAATTGCTAATACTCGTTGTTTTAGACTTAATGTATTGGCTAAAGTACTTAAAAGGAAGATAGATTTTCCGCTTCCACTGCTTCCAACTACGATTGTTCCTGCGGGATTGTTTGTCCAAATTGAACTCATCGGTTGCCATCTAATTGTTCCCATATACACTTTCCTTTCTTATAAAATAAAAAGATATGCATAGCATATCTACTAATTTACTCGTGCAAAATGAATTGTAGAATCATTCTGAACTAACTGTAATTCACCATCAACCATTTTAAAGGAGAACTTACCCGTTTCTAATTGATATGTACCATCTTCCTTTAACTGATAACCTGTCGTACCAGATGGATTTCCATTAACGGTCATACTAACATCTTTATCTGTAAACTCAAATCCTAATAGAATCTGATTATATTGTTCTTCACTAAAAATCTTCTTTAAATCTTCTAATGAGTACTTATTACCTTTTGCAGTAACATAGGATACTTCCCACTTACCTACAATAGAGTTATTTGTTTCTTCTGCAGTCTTTTCTTCCACAGGTGCACTCTTTTGTTGTTCTACCTTTTTAGGACTACAAGCACTCATTCCTAAAATCATTGTTGCACAAAATAATGTCTTTACTAACTTATTCACTTAAAATCTTTTCCCCTCTCTGTGTGATACTAGATGCATACTTTCTTTCTGACTTTTCCTAGTTCAACTACACTATTATCATTTTGGTCTACGAAGTAAAAAATATCGTCAATTGATATTAAATCACCATAGCAAATATCAGTTTTCCACTCATCATCTTTATAGCTACTTACTTCGTTAAAAATATCATTAAAACCATATCCTACATCACTAAATACAAATTCCTTAAACTTAGTGGTGTATTTTAACATCCTTGCTAAATCCCAATCAAATCTTCGCATTGTTTCATAGTAGTCGCCAGACCAATATCCAACGATACCATCATAGTCCATCTTTTCATGGTCTGGCTTATATACTACTACATGTCTGCCTATCTCATTAGAGAATAACATTACTTATTTTCTTCTGATTCTGCGTTACTTGTTGCCTTTGAAAGGGAATCTGTTGTCTTAACAACCATCTTGTCAGCCTTACTAAATAAGCCCAACTTTTCAAACCAACGAGAAATAAAATTTCCCAATACACATCCAATTGCCGATGTAATAATTAAACGTAAATATACCATATTTTTCTATATCTCCTCTTTTTCTTCTTCTGGTTCTTCCTGTAAGGATAGTACGAACTTTACAAATTCATCTCTACCCATGCTTTTTACTTCATTCAATACTTCTTTTAATTCTTTTTCTTTATCCATGACGGTATTCCTCATTTGCTAAACCGTGTTTTCTGTACCAACGTAAAAGCTTCTCATTAATCTCAATCAACTCTTCTAGTTGTCTAACTGAAAACCTTACATCAGGTTCATACTTGGCAGCATAACTAAGACTGTTGTACACTTTAGCATTTTGTTCAATATCTTCTAATACTCTCAACAACTCGTTCCTTGATTGAAGTTTTGATTGGGTAATGTTGTCTTTAATGAAGTTTACGACAATGAATATTCTATGCACTTCTGGGTAGGATTGAGTACAGTCAAATGCAATCTGTTTTAAAATAAGCTCCACTGATTGCTCGAACATGTACCCAATACATAACAGTAAATCTTTGTCTGTCTTTAACCTATCCTTACTATATTTATCATACTGAGCTATACCCATTTCATAAAAATAGGTTGACCTTGCTTCTAACATTAACATGTATCAATCACCTATTTTACCGAGTTCTTCTTCTACAACTCTCTTCACCGTAATATCCGTAGAAAACAGCAAGACTGTACCCACCATTCAATTTATGAAATCCAACACCGTATTTATTCAATAAATCTTCGATTCCCATACTTATACCTCACTATTAAATACTATATCACTTAGTTGTTTTAAGAATACCTTATGCTTTTTATAAAGTACATTGCATAGTTCTTCTTTATTGTAGTTGTCATCCGCTAATTCGGTTTCTAACCTATTGGTATAAACTGAAAGATACCAACTATCTCCATAAGCATTAGCAGAACCAACTTCCACATTGTAAATGATTAGATTAAATTCTTCGGTGTCAGTGTCTTGTTCTAAATCATTTGATGGTCTATCTACTCGGAACTCTTCAATAAATTCATCTTTGGTTTTTTCGCATAGATTGGCAACTTTCTGTGAAATTGTATCTATATTCAACACTAATTTTTCAAAGTCTTTATAAACTAATGTTCGTTTATCCAAAGGTGTAACATACCCATTATAGTTCTTGAAGAATAACTCAGCTCGATAATGATTATTTTCCCATGGAGTAAAATATAAATACAATTCTCCGAAATTACTATCAATGATTGATAGAGAGAGAATTGTACGAACCGTTTCCAACTTTGAATTTTCTAAAAGTTTTTCAATATTCACTATGAAAACTCCTCTTATCTTAAAATTTCCTCACCATTTAACATATTATTGTAAAGTTGTGGGTTAAATTCACCGCTCTGTTCATGTGCAAAGAAAATATCTTTATCAGATGAAGTAAGTGCTAATAAATAACAATAAGCACGGTTAGAATCAATATCATTTTCATATTGCTTTTTTAATGTAACGAATAGGTCAATATCACTTTCTTCTGTGCAACGGTCTGTAATTGTAGAACCAAACACTTTAATAGAAGAAAAGTAATCTCTTACCTTTTCATCATTTGCAATCTTTTCAATTTCTAATCGTTTAATATCATTTATCATGATTAAATCATACCACAACTTTACATAAAAGTCAATACTAATACTGTTCTAAATCTAGGTCAAATTCTTTTTCTAAGTACTGAACAAAATCAATTAAATCATCTGTTGGTAAATAGTTTTCTAATGCAGTAATAATATCTGCCTCAGTAATACCACAATCACAAACGATTGTATCTAATGCTCGTACTGCTTGTTCATTTGTTGTTATTTTCATTTGTTATCTCCTTAATCTAATTCAAGACTATATTCAATATTATCTGTGAATCTAGTCTCTAATTCTCTTATAATAGATTTCTCTAGTTTAATGTCATTAATTTCTTTACCATCTTCGAAAATTTCAACATCTTCTACATCAAAATCCCCTACATACTCACACTCTTGGTAGTAAGACAATCTTAACTTTGATAAATTTAATTTGTATGTAGCAGTTAGGTAAGCATTAAACGTAATATTTCTAACAGTTCCATCTGCATTTAATGAACAACTATCATAAGAAGAAAAGTCCTCGTCATCAATCTGAACTCCAACTGTTATCGTTAATTCATCCAATCCAGGGTCTACAGAAATATCTTTATAAGTTACATTTTTACCACCAACTAAGTTGTTTGTAATCTCAATATTTACTGGTAATTCAATCTTCACACTCTTAACTCCTCAATTTTCTTCAAATGTTGATTAATATGGAAACGAGCATCAATCATCTCGTTTAGAAATGAAATAAACTCGTTTAGATTATCTCTTGAAATAATAGAAGAATCAGAGAGAGATAATTCATGATTGAAAAACTCACATCTCCAAATTACTCGCATTTCCGTATCCCCATAATACTCATCTAATGATACCCTAACACCATCATTTACAAATTCAAAGTAGGTTTCAAAATCAGTTTCAACTAACTTATGTACACCATTACTTACTGCAGTTACTAAGTCATAAAAACTTATATTAGTTGATAAATTAACCTTCATACTATTCATATTCAAAAAACACTAAATATTTAGCTTAGTGTTGTAATGAACTATAACCCTCTCTTTCTACTCTTTGAAGTGTGCATAGAACATACCTTCTTGTGTTTAATCTTTTAAGAAATTTATAAGGTGGTTCTTTTCTACCCCCAATATCTCTAAAATCAATAGTACTATTGTCTATATCCATTAGTACGAAGTCCCCTCTAGTTCTTCTTGCTTTTACAAAACAAACTTTTCCCAAATACTGAACTTTGTCATATCTCTTAAACCCATGAACTTTACCCGTAGGTAACGTTCTTTCACCTCGAACACCTTTACAAAGCTGTCTATCTTGCTTTGAAACACATCTCTTACGATACAACACATCCAACTCTTCAAACTCTAACCCACCACTTGCAATCACACAAGCATCTAAGTAGTGTTCTTTGCCAATGCCTAAGGATTCTCCATTAACTGAGTATCGAATTTTCCTGTTTCAAAAACCATGTCTTTGACAGGAAGTATCTTTTTGCAGAACTCGATTTCTCTTTCATGCCCATAGCACTTACTTATAAGTGTAGGACAATATCTGTCTTTCTTAGTGGAGTTACCACGATTTAAGAACCTCGCTTTTCTGTGACGTGTTTTTCTAAATCTTCTATTTCTTCGATACATTCTATGAGAGTCCATTTTTCTCTTAATATCATCTCGTAATTCAACTTGTGCTTGGTATAGAACTTTATCATTACCAACACAGGCTACACCTACATGTTTAGAACCTGTATCAACACCAAGAATAACCTCTTGTACGATTTTAGTTTTAGGTTCGCACAACAACCTAATAGTGAACGGACAACTCCTTACTACTTTTGCTTTCTTGTCTCTTAACAATCTACGAACCTTGCCAAAACGCTGTGTTGGCATAAGTGGTTGCCCATTTTTATCTAAAACATATACGAACATACGTTTCAACTCCTTTCGTATTGAATCTTAGTGAGTTTCAATTAATATAATCCAGTACTCACTTAACTGTAGTGCCTAACTCATCTCTTTTACCAAAATGAGTGTTGGACTTCTCATCGACAATGATAGTCAGAGTTTTGAGATTACTAACACAGGACTCGTTTAGCACTCTCAGTCCAACTTAATTAGTAATCACAGAACAACGGTCTTGAGCATTCAACCGAAGGTGTGTATGTGTCTCTTCCAACTATCGTAGGTTAAATTTCTTTAACCTTAGTCTTGTAAACAATCGTACCTTTAAGGTACTAGGTTTTTAACCTAGTGCATGTTTACTACTTACTTTATTTGCAAACTCTTTGAATGTAAACTCGCTCATTTATTACACCTCTCTCCAATCTTGTTCTTCTCTGTTATCAATTTCCACACTATTCTTTTCGAACTCATACTTAGACTTATCTCTATTTACAGTGATTTCAATTTCACCATCTAAATCTTCTGATTGACCATTACCAGAAAATTCAGAATCAATAGGAGAATAACCTAATTCATCAAGTCCTCTTTGTTGGTAATACTCTTCTAAATCCTCAAACTTAGAGAAGTAATATCTAATAAATTCATTCTTACCACCACTTTGTACAATACCCATACCTGGATAAGTAGAGTCAATCGTTGTTGCTAAGTTGTTATCTAATGCTACTAAACTTGCACCAGTCTCAGTGGCTCGCCCACAGAACGCCCTAAATCCACAGTTGTGGGTATAAATAGGATTTCCACTATCTGTATAAATTAAGAATTGATTGTCAGGTGAATTTGTTGTAATACAAACACATTCTGTTTGTTCTACTAAAGATACATCTAACAATTTAATGTCATCTTCATATCTACCAAAATGAATGTCATTTTCAATAAACCAATCCTTATTTCTAAATAAATCTTCTGATTCTGTAACATAAGAATAAGAATTGTCTGATGTATGGATAGTCCATTGGTGAGTATCAGAACAAATTACATTACCATTTGTAAAAGAGATAGAATAAACTTTAGTTGGGATATGCACAGGAGTTTTGTCAACTACATCATAGTATTGATTATCTGTACCTAATATCATATCCCCAACTTGTATATCTCGAATACTAACTTTCGCATGATTAGTAGTTTCTACTAATGTATCTAATGCTAATGGATTGGAACGTAAAATCGTAGGCACTACTGTACTATTAGGCTTCTGCGTCGCTGATATAATGTGAATAGCAGAGCTTCTTCCTAACTGTGTTATAGAAGTAACTAAGTTGATAATCTCATCTTTTAATGCATCCTGTTCCTTTGCTTTTTGGTCTTTAATACCTGATTTTTGAGTGGCCTCAGCTAACTCATCAAGTACCGTTACCAACATTTTCATCTCATCTGAATAGATAAAAGCAACACAGTTGTAATTAACTTCTATCCAATCTTTATCATTTAAACATACTTCAATTACATCATGAGTATTTGTGTTCACTAATTCAACCAAGTCTTTAGCAGGTATGGTAGACTCTACCTTATTTGTTCTTACTTTAATAATGTCATCTTCCCTATAATCTCTGCCTGTCACATATACTAATCCTGATTTCTTAGTATGTTTATAGTCCATGATATTCTTTAACTTTAATTCTGCTAATATTTGGTTTCTTTGATACATTGCCAGTTTTGCAATTCTTAGTACTTCTACGGTTTCTTCTGTAGTATTTGCTACACCTACAATACCTTTCATATTCTTATAAGCAGAGAACTCTGTATACTTAGGGTCAATTAGAGATAGGGCAACTTCGTTTCTATGGGCAATTCCCCCATAGATAATATTTTGTACTGCTACTGAATTGTGATGAATAAGTCCGTTTAACTCATACTTTCCTGTAGAGGTAGAAACGCAAAAACACGGTAACTTACCTAAAAACTCTACATTTTGAATAGTTGTGCCAGAAAAAGTTAAAATCCCATATTTTTTAAATAAGTATGCTAAACCATTAACAGGAATCCAATATACCCTATCCGAAACCCTCTGACTCTCCCAAGAAGTTTGAACTCGAGTTACTGACGCTTCATGGTAAGTGCCATCATCAAACTTAAATATATAAAACTCATAGTGGGGTTCACTAATATCTGTTACATGAACCCCATCAACATGGTTTCCTAAGAGGTAGTCTGTCATCATTTTTCTATGTTGTATATCAGCATTGCCTAAAATATTTACATATAGCTTCTCTTTTAATGGAACGTTCCCAACACAGTAGTTTGAAATCTCTACCTTTGCATCATTACATAAAGGAGAGACATCAAACTGTAATAAATGGTCTCCACTTAATACAATAGTTCTATTGTTGTAAGTAACCTTATATGAATTATATTGGTGAGATAAGTGTTTTTCAGTTACTACAGACCCATCTGAAAACACATGCCCAACATTAACATCCTTCCACTTCATAATTAAAAATCCTCCAAAAATTTATTAATATCCTCAACCGACCACAAAAGTATGTAGTTTAAGTTATTCTCTTTTGCAACTTTATACTTTTCAACATCCACAACAGTCCAAATATGTATAACCTTATCATAAAAACTACTTGTTTTTGCTAAGTCCTTATATTTGTTTAAAGTATTCACGTCATCAGGATTATCCTTATCAAACAAATGCGTTTGATGAACAAAATGTCCATTAAGTTCTATATACATATTATACTCTGGTAAATAAAAATCACAGAAATATGGGTATAATTCATCTTTATATTCTTGAATGTATTGTATATTCAAGTCATCTAACTTATTTTTGAAATATCTCTCTAAAGGTGAAATCTTTTGGTGTTTAACACGAGTACTTACAACTTTATTTTTATGTTGTTCAGAACGATTTAAACAAGATATACACCCAACCCCAATAACATGATAAGTCTCTTTTCCACAAACTTCACAATATCGCAACCCATCATATTTCCTGTGTGCATTGCGAAAGTTTATTGACCCCCAAATTTTTCCATTATTACTTGATATATCTCTAGCTTTCTTTGTTTTATTGTAAGCAGTAATATCATTAGCTGACTTCATCCTTCTTTCTGGTGTAGACATTCTTACTCTAGCAGATTCCACATGTTCTGCATAATTTGCTACACACTTAGTAGAACAGAATTTATGAAACCCATCTCCAAGCTTATGAAAGGTTGTAGGTACACCACAGGTTAGGCAAACCCCATCAGATGGCCTCATTAAATAGTTTCGATAATATTCCTCGGAAGATGTTTTATGGGATTGTCTAATATAGCTTGATAATGCCTTTAAGTTTAAAAATTCTTTTCCACAGATTTTACATTTTTCCATCATCTATCTCCTGACCAACCCATATTGCCTTACCACCACCGGTATTGTAAGTGTAAACTGCATCATACTTATATGAACAACCACCATTCAAAAACTCTGATACTGTCTTATCACACACTAAGAAAATATGTTCTTCGGAGTCCACGGATATACACCTAACCAACATGTTTGGAATTAAAGTCTTACTAACAAGTTTATAGTTAGTATTATTTCCTAATATATAATCACCCACAACTAATTTTTCACAATGCGTTGGCATAATTTCGTCACCCAAAATCACAGGGAATCTGTGTATAGAGTCTGACTTAATCTTAATCACCGTATCCCCATTACTAAAAGATAGTTCATACATTTTGTTAGAGATGTGTATATCATGAACAACTTTCACACCGATTGGTTTATTATCTCTATCAAACACATAATCCCCAACTTGAATAGTTCCCATCGTCTTATACCCATTTGTTGTAGGAATGATGGTATCTAAACTGAGAGGGGCCCCACAGACTAACCCTTGAGGTGCAGTAGGTAGTTCTAAATCTGTAGGAATAGGATTACCCATTTCATCTAAGAATTGACTCTTACCCAACTTCTTCTTATCAACTTTATCTGGCATCCAAGCAATTTCACCTTTACCAGTAATACCCAGTGTAAAAAATCTTGTAGGTCTTAACCAGTTTCCTTGCCATCTTGCAACGGTAGGTGGTTTATCATATCCAACAAAACTTACTTTTCGTTCTTCTAAGTGCAATTCATAGTTCCATGTATATGTAGATAAGAAGTTATTTAACTGGTTTAAGTACTCTGGTAAATACTTATCGTCAAAAGTAATAGGGTCTACTATTACATCAATCTTATTGATTGTATTATACTTATGTTCCAAAGTAAAAGGTACATTATTAAAATCTACTCCTTTACCCTTTTTATCTACTAGATTATGAAGAATCTCATATATTTGAGTGATTTCTTCTCTAGTTTTCTCAATACGTTGTTTTCTTAGTGTTGTTAAGGTTAATGTAATAGATACACTAACCAGTAAATACACAAGCATTACCCAAATTGCATAGTTTATAATTAGGGTATTAACAGATTGTAATATAATCGCTACAATAAATAGACCTATTAGTAATAAACTATCTTGCCTTGAATAATTAAAATTCTCTTCATTATCTGTTGTTACATCCATAGTTATATTTGAGATATACTGTGAAAGTGATACAGACAAGAAGTAAATTAATACATACATAGTAATTTCCTCACTTTCTAATTATTAGAACCACTTAATTTTAAAAGTTAATTCTGGATTCCACTCTTTGAATGGGACTAGATATTCCTCTTTACTAGAAAAATACTCTTCACTACTGTTTAAGTTGAAGAAAATTCCTTGATATTCCACTCCATAGAAATGGTTGGATACTTCTAATTCTTCCCCACTAAAAGCAACCTTGAATGGTACATCATCCCCATCTTTGGTTACTGCATAAACCTCAAAACCATGTGCCCCAGTGACGTAATCGGTTAAATCCTCTAGCCACTGAGAGTGTAATAAATGGTTTTCTGACTTTTTAATGTCTGATAAATTAAAACACTCTTTATATCCCTTTTTAAAGAACTCTAATACATCGCTTAGTGTCATACCGTCTCCTTAAATACATACGTAATCTTGTTGGATTACAAACTCATGTGCCGCAGTTATAAATCTAGTATCATTGGAATCAATAGAAAAGTCATCATAACTATATACATCTGTTGATAACTTAGGTGTAATCACAATATTACCAGATATAAGTTCTTTTGTTCCTTTTACCTGATAACCTACTTTAAATATTAATCTTCCTTGAACTGTTGCTGACATATCTAATAATATAGCATTATTTTCAGCACTACAAAGATTATATGAAATCTCTAATTTTCTCATTTTCACTATCTCCTCATAAAATAAATAGTATAACTTTACCACTTGTTTGAAGCAGTTCCATTATTGCCATACCAAAATTCCAAACGTTCTAATGAAGTTGTTAATCCACGTCTTGTCATGGAATATTCTTCAACAACTTCTTCTTGTCCAATTCGACAAACTACGATACGAACAGTGTAATCTGATTCTTGCCATACAAAAATCTCTGCTTTATCTGTGTAGAATCTAGCTGCTCCACCATTTTCATCTCTCCATTGAACCTTAAAACTTGTGAGAATGGCTAACATTAGTTCACAATATTCCTTACAGAAGAAATGTACTGTTATCTCACTCTTATTAAACATCTACACTCTCCACGTCTTGATAGATAGTTAAATTATTAACAAGGTTAGTTGCCATCTCAACATATTGTTCTTTCATGTAACTAAGAGGTTCAAAAATAAAATCTTCTTTTGTGTATTCCTCTTTAAGACTATCAAATCTTGTCTGAATATCAAAATCAAACCATTCCCCACCAGAATCTGTTGCTCTTAATGAGAAGTTTAACGTACTGTCCCTTAATACTACATAGGAAATATTAACTGTCTTAAATCCCTTTGCATATCCCTTATATATAAACTGCAATGCCTTCATATTATATAAGCCTTCCACTTTTAACACTAATTTTCTACCTATATATTCCCTTAAACTATCAAGTGTGTCGATTTCCTAAAGCGTGAAATCTCCACAGAAAAGATTTCGACAAAAGCACTCTCAATCTTTTCATTATTCTATTATTAATCTTATTGTTTTGCTTCACTTATTAACACCATCACTCATGTTTTAGAACTTAACAGTAAAACATTCGTTCAAATACTAGTAAGTGATAGATTTATTAACTAAGTTATCCACATAAATCACTGCGGTAACTAGTGGTAAGAGTAGAGAACTGATACAAATATGCCTACTGCATGTAAGTAAAATAGATGTATCAATTCTCTTATTTCAATTAAACTCTGCGTCTAACTGAGTGTATAAGTCTTTCAAACTATCTTATTAATACTTAGGAAGTTACTCCTAATACACATAATCTCACCCCACACCCAGAGATTTACTACATGTGTAAAATAAAAGAGCACTTTGTACTAAAAGTGCCCAAAGATTACTATTCTTTTTCTGTGGTTACCATAAGGTTTTACCCTTGCCTAACAGTTTTTTGTGTGAGTTGGTAGTCTTACTTTTCTGGACTACACTGACGATGTTTCTTTCAATAAGATGAGAAAGAATTACACCGAGCCATTTATCTACCAACAGGGGAGGCTAACCTACGAGTTCTACTTCCATACAGTAAAAACCTTGTTACAGGAAATAACACCTATGCTCGCTTGTGCTATTTTTACGGAAAATTGTTGCAACCTAAATTATTTGATACTCAACCCAACTAACTCTTGTTGCAACCTTCATTATAGCAAATTTTCCAGATTCTGTCAATAGATAATTTATAAAATTTTGCACCAAATGTTATATAGTTTTAGGTGCAATCTAATCCTCTAAATAAAAGTTCTCGTGTTCAGAGGAAAATTCAACATCAAAGTCAATCTCATAAGAATCTTCGATATACTCATCATCTGTTGCAAGTGGCATATCTTCTACAAATCTAGCATCTTTTAATTTCTTAGCTAAATCCTTTCTGTCTTTAGCTTCTACAAACACGTGACCAAATACTCTATATGTTACAGGTACTCTATATTCCATTATTTATCTCCTATTGTATCTTTATTCACTAATTCAAACATCTCAGCCGAATACTTTTTCATTCTTACAATCTCTCCAAGTGTGAAATCTCTTGGATGTTTTCCAATTAAGTTTAACTCATCTCCCTCAACTGACTTTGGAATGATAAGATTAACAAAACTCCCATCTTCGCCTTGTTGAAATAATCTCTTATATTCTTGATACGTAATCATATCTACTTTTCTTCTTTAGTTACTTTAGACTTTCTCTTAGTTGGCTTCTTCGGTAAGTCTTTTTCCTTAACCTCTTCCAACTTTTCATTTTCTTCATTTGCGCTATTTAGTACATCCAATACTGTGATTGCTAAAATAGTACCAACAAAACTCGAAATAATTCTTCCAATCATATCTTATTCTCCTATCTAAATTAAAAGAAAGGGAGAACTTAGTCTCCCTTAATCACATACTACATTGTCGAGATGTTTATATCTATTACCTACATCTTGACTTCTTCCTTTATTTGTCTTTGGGTAGGAAGAAATATACCCACAAGTTCTATAGGCATAAGACATCTTATCTGTATCCATATTGCCACAACATGTACAAGTAGGTTGGAAACTTCCATCTGATTGTTTTACCATGTGAACTGTGTTATGTGAACCACACATTTCGCAAAATGAACTCTCTACATTAATTTCGGAGTATTGAACATTATCATAGATGTAATCTACTATTTGTTCCATAGCATCTAAATTCTTTGACATGTCTACAGATTCAATGTAAGTAATTAACCCACCTGGACTTAATAATTGGAAATCTTTTTCAATCGCCAATTTTTCAAATGGATTGACATGTACCCACACAGGAACATGGCAAGAGTTAGTAATGAAATCTCTATCTTCTCCATCTAACTTAATGAATACATCTTCACCAAACTGCTTTTTAATCTTTGTAGCAGCTCTATATGTACCACTTTCATATGGTGTACCATAGATAGAGTAATCAATATTTTCTTCTGCTTTCCATTGATTACATAAATCATTCATGTGTTGCAAGATGTCTTTTCCTAGTTGTCTTGCTTGTTCATCTTCATAGAAATTCTTTCCTGTTAATGCCTTAACAGTTTCATATAAACCAGAATATCCAATACTGGAAGTCATATAACCACTATGTACTAACTTCTCTAATGTTTCTTCTGGCTTTAATCTTGCATAAGCACCATAACACCATAAAATAGGTGCTACCTCTGCTTTTGTCTTACATAATCTATCTGCACGAACCTTTTGCATCTTATGGGCAAGTTCCATATATTTATCTAGTAACTTCCAAAACTTATCCATACCCTTATCAGCTTCTAGTGCGGGATAAAGAATATTTACGGTGGTGACCCCTAAATTTGCACGACCATAGTATTGATGTCCTTTTGTTTCTTCCCATGTATTGTTATTTGAAAGATTTTCATTGAAACGACACGGTGTTAAGAAACTTCTACACGTTTTTATCCTATATCGCTATAGGCACTGACCATATCTTCTATATATTTTATATATATAGTTGTGCGCTTCGATTTTCAGTCATGCTTTGTTTCCTACATGACGGTAGTACTTATCTCTACCTCTACTCCCATACATTCATCAGGGATGGTCGATTAACTTTCTAAGTATTTCTACTTAGCTTAGCACAGTCTCATCTGTTGCACGAACTCAGTCGTGTCAGACCTAACTGTTAGCCAGTCTAAAAGACTGACACCCTCTAGCGAGGTTCACACAATTTTAAATGAGCTGTAGTTTACACTTACCCATTGGGGGATATACATCTCCCTTATTCTCTAACATAACTTTCTCTGATACATAATCAGGGCAAAGTCTTAAGTTGGTACATTTAACACTTAATCTCTTTAAATAATGATACTTTGAATTTTCATCCATTATATACTTATCTAAACAAACGATAAGTTTAGGGAAAGCAATAGTAACTGGGACGCCAAATTCATTCTTAATACCTTCAATTCTCTGTTTTAGTACTTCTTCAATTAAGAGTGCTAGGTCATCTCTTTCTTGTTCTGACTTAGCTTCCCCTAAATACATAAAGAATGTTATAAATGGCGATTGTCCGTTGGTAGATGACATACTATTTACCTGATAGTTGAAGATTTGGATAGCATCTTTTATTTCTCGTTTTACGTCAATTTCCACTAACTTATCTATTAATTCTTGTGGTACACCCGCTTCTTGATACTTCTTAATGAACTTATGTCTTGAATCGTTCACAAAAGGTGCTAAATGAGATAATGTAACAGAAACACCTCCATATTGAGAGGATGATACAGCAACGATTATCTGTGTAGCGATGTTTGTTGCAGTTGTTAACCGATGTGGTTTTTCAATCATCTTACCATTTAACACTGTTCCGTTTTGTAACATATCTTCTAAGTTAACTAAACAACAATTTGTCCTAGTAGATTCTGCTAAGTAGTCTTTATCATGGACATAAATAGCCCCTAGATTCTCTGCTTCTTGAACATCTTTCGGAATGATGTATCTATTCGCAATATCCTTACTAACAATACCTGCAATATAATCTCTCTGAGTGGTGATTAACTTTGCGTTCTTGTTTGTATTCTCCGTTGCCCAATCCTCATTATTTCCACCAACAAGGTCTAAAATCTCTCTATCGGTGTGGCTACGTACTAAATCTCTATCATGTCGATATTTGATGTATTCTCTGGCTACATCTTTTCTCTTGGTGGACATCAAGCCATTTTCTACCATGTCTTGAATATCCTCTACAGAAATCATCTCTTTATTGTTATTTAATACTTCTGTTTCGATAAAGTTAGCAATATTAAGTGCTTTTTCTTTTGAATATTCCGCTAATTCCCTGTCTACACTTTCAAATGCTTTCTCTACTGCTGTTTGAATCTTTGTTTTGTCGAACTTAACTCTACGTCCGTCTCTCTTTTTAATAAACTTCATGTAATTTTTCTCCTGTTATTTATATAGTTTTGGAAATTGCAAAATTACTTACAATTAATTAAGGAATTGGTCAATGTTATTTACACTTAACTTTTCAACCTTTTCCTCTTGTTGTTCTACCTTATCTACAATCTTATTAGTTTCAACTGGTAGAGGTGTTGAAACTTTTGTTAAATCTACTACATTATTATCTTCTTGTTCTTCTTCCTTATTGTTAATATTGATATTAAAACTATAAGGTATTATTCTAAATACCTCTTGGTTTCTATTCTTTGATAATAATTGGAACTTTGAAATAAATAATGCAGTTGGCGATTTACCGTTTTGTGGTTTCTTCAATGACATAATATCAAAACTCTTATCAAACTTCTGTACCCCTGCCAACATTTCTGCTGTCTTTTGAGTTGCTCCTGCAAAGATAACAAAGTTATTAATTGTTCCCAATATTGATTGTACAAAGTATTCACCACTTGACATGGCAATCTGGTTAATATCCAATAGACTGAATACAATCTGGATACCACCACTTCTACCCTTTTCTAGCAAGTCTTTGATAATAGTACTGTTTTCAATTGTACCAAATTCATCAACTGCTAAGAGTAATTTAGGTGAGTATCTCTGTCTTGTACCTCTATCCATTAAGTCTTGGAAAATCATTGAACTTAAACTAGTTGCTAACTGTTTATTTGCAGATACGAAAGAGAAACAAACAACAAATTGTTTAGTAGTATTAAAACTAAACTGCTTTTTATCTTGTGCAAATAAGTGTTTTGCTCTCGATGTCATAAGTATCTCTAACTGCTTTTGAAGAGTATATAAACCATCTCTCTCATTTGGTTCTGCTTTATAATTCATTAAGAAATCAGATAGACCTTCTAAGTAGTTTCTATGGTCCCCTGTCTGCTTTCTCCACTTATCATACTTTCTAATAGCGTTCTGAATTGCTAATTGGGTAGATGTTCTATAATGTTCATCTGCACCACTAACATCCCAACGTCTAGTATTCATTAAAGCCTCAACCTTGCCAGTCTCATTTAAGTTGATTAAAGGGTCATAACAGAAATCACAAGTATCAATAGAGAACTCATAGAACTCTACATTTAAGGCATTTGCAATACTTCTTAAATGGTCTACAATGTCTTTTTCACCTTTATAATCAAAGAAAGCAACAGAATAACCATCTTTTACACGTTGGTTCATGATAGACTTAATTAGATATGACTTACCTGAACCACTTGCCCCAGTTACAAGGGTATGACCACTAAGAGTGTCATCGTTTAAACCAATCTTCTTGTTATTTAACTTTAACTCTTTATAGTTTGTAGGTAGTATTTCACCAATGACAACTTCTTTGTCTTTTCGCTTTTCTAGTTTATTAATTGCACCAGAGACACTTAATACTTTATCATTGTAATCTAAGTAACTTACTTCTTCCTCTACAAATCTTCTCTGGTATCTAATATATAACAATGCAACAAATCCAATTACAACCCCAATAGATAACCATGTATTTAATAATACAGTAAATATTGTCAGTGATTGAATAAGTATTGCGATTGCTACTGTCATCTTCCTAGACTTTATAATATTTAAAAGAGTTAGGATAACTATAAATGCTACCCCAACCCCAAGTTTTATATAGAATACACTTTCCATAATTTCCACTCCTTTTTATATCAGGAATTATGGTCTTAAATAAATTCCCGTATCTGTAATCTCAAATCTAATCTTATTAATAAGATTGCTCATAAATTGTGCAATAGAGATACCAAGGTTTGAAATTGTTTGAAACAGTTTCACCTGATTTACTCCACCTAGCAATATAAATAATGCTAGACCGATAAGCAATACTGTACCTACTATTGCAAATATTAGTTCTCCCATTCCAGATGGAAGTCCAATTCCCCCACCAGAAGAACCACCAGAACTCTCTCGTCTTACACCTTTACTTTTTGGTAATTTCATGTATCTTTTCTCCCACTATCTGATTTCTTGTAAATCCACCGTATTCACGACTGTCTTTGCTATTCTCTCTATTATCACCCAAACAGAAGTACTCATTATCTTTGAGAGAATACTTAAAGTCCTTCGTATATCCATTGTTGTAACTATCTTGTACTTGTTCCCCATTGATATATAACTTATTATCTTTGTATTCAATAGTTTCATTCGGTAGCCCAATCACTCTTTTAATGATTTTAACATTGTCTACATTGATTACAACTACATCAAATCGTTCAATGTTGCTGAACCTACTGCAGAGTGCTAAATCTCCATTATGTAGTGTTGGAAACATACTATTTCCCACAATTCTAACAGGATAGAATACTATTACAATCCCAAGGACTAAAAGGGAGAACACAATATCTCTTATCCTCACTGTATCATCTCCCCAGTCTTTAACAATAACTTACCTTGTTCCTCTTCATCAGAGATAGAATAGTTAGATAATTGCATTGCAGGTGGTGTATATGGTAATAAGTATAATTCACAACTTCCCAATCCACCAACAACATCAAATGCATCTCTAACCAGTTTAGCAATACGTGCAGTACCACAGAAGTACAACAATGTTCCGAACTTAATATTGTCTTTATAGTTCTTCATTATCTGTTCATACTTCTCTTTTGATTTTGGACTTAACTCTATCTCAATTGCAAATGATTGAGCCTTACCGTCTTTTCTAGGTAATGGAATAATAACATCAGGTGTCTGAACAATAACTTTCTTACCATACACAGATACAATAGGGAAAGCAGTAAAATCAGAGAACTCGGTAGTAAACTTTGCACCACTTTCAATCTCTGACATAATTTCTCTATCTCTTGTTACTAATTCCTTTGTATCATATCTATTTAATCTAAAATGTGTTTCTCTTAGAGCTAAAGTTCCTACCTCACCACTACAAGTAATACCGAGTGGATGATATACTGGCAATAACTCCTTTTCTTTGATAATCTGCCACATCTCAGACTTCTTATTACCCATGTGTAAATCAAAAATCATCTGTTCTTCCGAAACAGTATGATTTAATAGCCCAAATGGAACAGAGATATAGTTATCATTCTCTATCTGAAATAAGTCTAATAAGAACTTTGTAGGTCTAACATATACTCCCATCGAGGTAGTTTCAGTCCAAACAAGCCCAACCTCAATCCAATCTAATATTGATTGAAAGTAATCATTTCTATTATATATACCAAACCATTGTTGAACTAACCACACTGGTGCAAACTTAAAATCTGCAATGATATATAGGATAACCTCTTCCAACTTATATAGGTTACAAGATGTGTCAATAGTCTTAACTACAATATGGTCTGAATACTTCTCAATGTTTGGCGTTACTTTAGGATGACGATAAAAAGAGTTTCTGACTACTTCTGCATCTTGTAATTTAAGTAAATCAGTAACTCTACTCATTATCTCTTACCAACCTTTTTTAAATGTAAAATGCTGTATAAATATCCGATTGGGGGAATTATCCATAAGATAGTAGCCCACTTCTTAGTATGTTTCTTACTGAACTTATACATTAGTCCTAACCACAAAGCAACCATTCCAACAATGAATACTAATAACCAATACTTTGTATATAAAGATAATGTAGCAACACTCTTCGGTACTAATACTTCTAACTTAGTTGTATCTCCAATTGTTGCCTGTGTACTATATGTACGTAAAATAAACATTTCTACACCTAAGCAAAAGATGTAATATGTGTAGAAGATTGGTGTAAGAATTGCTAAGATAAGTCCTAATGAACTGTCTTCAACTTCTTTTCCCAATACAAATTTATTATATAGTGGAATTAACGCTTTCCACCACTTAATGCCAATCTCGTTAAATAAGATACCACGTAAAATGGTATCTACAATAAATACAATCATTAAAATATTAATCATTATAATTTCCTCTCCAAATCTCCTTAGCGATTACAATAACTTTATCATCTCCACCACCGTGAATACATGTTTGTAAGGTGATGAATTTATCCCCTTGATGAATAGGGTTTAAACTTGTAACAGATGTATGACTATTTGCAAATTCTAACCAGTCTTGTAACATCTTATCTGTAAAGTTTAATGTTTGATGATTAAATGCATCTAAATCATTATTCTGAATGATATAACTAATCTGATAACGTCTAACTTCATTTTCTGTATAGAATGTTAGATAACTATTCTTAGAATACTCTGCATAGTTGTTTAACAATGTGTTTAAATTAGAGAATTTTTGTGTACCAGCATATACACCAGCATGCCCATAGAGAACTAAGTTAGTATCATCTAATTTATTATCCTTATTCATGAACACTGTTCCAAAATCATTATATCCATGATTAATGTCATGGTATAAGTAATAGGAATTGTTAGTTGTTTGTACAACAGGTTCACTAATTAATCCACTATCAAATTCTAAATAGCCAATTACATCAGAGTTTACTTCTTTCATTCTTGTTAAATCATCTTTTGTGATTGTTTGTAATGAAAGTTTAGGAATAGTAATATCTCCTGCTTTTATAGTTGTTTCCTTTGTATCAATTACGTTCTTGATAGAATTGAGTGCCTTTTGTTCATCCGCGTTCTGCTTATAAATTAAAAACAGGTTGTATAAAGAAAACATAAGTACACCGACTAGTACAAGAACAATAAAAGGTTTAATTTTAAATTTCTTCATATCGTGTTTCTCCTCACTATATAAATAGCATAACTCACTTGTATGATGGTCTAGCCGCAAAGGTATTCAATGTTGGCTTATAAACATCCATAAAAAACTGTTCCATTTCTGTTATTATACCATTAAACTCTGGGGTTTGTAAATACTTTTTAGGAATTGTACATAGTCTTACAAACTTTAAATCAGATAAGTTATACTTCTTAGCCATTTCATAATACTTATATTCTACCTTATACACTTTCAATTTCTTATTCCATGTTTTTAAACCAATTAAGTGCCTTTGTGCTTTCTTAAAGTTCTCTTTATGTTGTTTTACTCTTGTTGCAACATTAACACTTTGACCAACATATAAACATTTACCCAATCCAGAACCTTTTTTAACGAATATACCATATATTCCTGATACATTACCAATACGTTGAATATAGCGTTCTTGATACTTTCTTGTCTTATGTTTCAATCTCGTACCAAATATCTCGTCTAAACAAGATAAAACTTGTTTATTCTTTGTGTACTTTGGTTTCTTTAATTCTTGGCACTTTAAACAGTGATAGTTTTGAAATTTCGTCTTTCCGTGTATCTTACACGTATCTATGTAAACATCGTCTTTATGTGCATAACAAAAGTTATACATTGTCTTATTTTTACACCCACGATGTTTACACTTATGTAATCTACTCACAATTAACTACACTATTATATACACGCTCGACATATTCAAACATTGCACCACCATTTGTAACACATTGAATACCAGAAAGTCGAGTTAATTCCTCGCAAAATTCAATAACTCTATATTCTGTATCTTCATCAATGACATTAAAGTTTCTATCGAATAATAGTTCTCGTTCTTTTTTTAAATCCATATTATAGTTCCTCTCTTAATAAACTGTTACTGTAGTACTTACAGAAGTACCTGCAGTATTTGTAAATGTAACTGTATATGTTCCTGCAACCGTTAAATTTACTGATGCAAAATTAACTGAAACAGAGTATCCAGATGATACCCCACTTGTAAGTTGGTCAGATAATACAGCAAAACTTGTTCCAATAGGCACAGATACAGGATGTACCCCTACAATGTCAGTGCCTGGTGAATAACTAGGTTGAGTATATGTAGGTTCTGTATATGTTGGTTGTTCATAAGATGGTTGCACATATGATGGTTGTGTAGGTTCTACCGGTGCAGGCTCGACTGGTTTATCCTTAACAGCAATTACCAATGTTTTACTACTCTCATTACCTGATTTATCCTTTGCAACATACTTACATTCTACACTATCCTTTGAGAAATCTAAGTTAGTTGGATATTCAACCGTAATATCCTCTGGTTTGTCATAATTATCTATTACAGATGATACGTAATTCTTAGAATCAAATGTTTGTGTATCTACATCTCTTGTCAATACTAAACTATCTTGTGTCAAGTTAATAGTTGGTGCTTCTTTATCTACCACCTTAACCTTTAAATGTAACTTTGTTTCCCTTACAGAGTTTGTAGATGTATATACTAAATCATATTCTCCCAATTTATCTAGTTTAGGTGTTTCTGGATAGGACACACTTACTTTATCATTATTGACAATACAGTACTTCTTAACATCTATCTCTGTACCAACTTCAGCAGTAATCTCTTTTTCTGTTAGTATAGCACTAGGATTTACTACATAGTCATATATCTGTGTTCTATACTTATATCCTACAATGCTACTACTTACAAGTCCTACTAACAGACCTATCAAAAGGTATCTAGCATAATGTTTTACCTGCTTTTCCCCAATGGTAATATCTGCTCGTTTATAATAATACCACTTTTCCAAAATTAATTTCCTCCCCAATAAGTTTAATTATTCATCATCTTCAACTTCTTCAAATAAGTGTTTAAATTCTGATACTGAGTTATCTTCTAACATTTCTGCATATCTTTCAACAATTTCCTCTTGGCTATCCATTAAATCACTCTTATAATCATAACTAGACTTAGAATCTAAATTACCATAAGCATTAACTCTAACATAATCATCCATGTAATTGTAATGCCCAAAGCAAACTGCTCGTACCGCACTCATCATATCATCTTCATATCTAGCTCTGAAAAAATATTCGTCATTCTCATAGTAGTAATATTCTTCTAAACTGCCATCGTATGAAGAACATTCACGTACCATTCCTTCTAATTCACTGATACCAATTTCTTCGTCAATTAATCTGTATGTCATATATTATTCCCCAATTTCTTTTAAAATTACCTCAACACAAGGTTCAATACCTTTTTCAAGATATAGACTTACTAAATCTTCTTCGATAACTGCCCCATTAATTGCTACAGCATATCTGTAATCATTTCCATCTCTAAGAAGAAATGTTTCCACCTCTGGTGTGTATTCTAGTTTCTGAATAGTAGAATCTTTAAATACTGCACACTCAAATTCTCCTGCAAGTAAATATTTGTAATGAAAAATTAATCTTAACACTGCTTCATCATCGTCTATTCCACGTTCACATGAATAAATGCATATACCGATGTCAAAGTCCTCATCTTCTAATCCTCTACTCTCACAGAGGTCATGTAGATATTCTAACTTCTTCTCTATATAATCGGAACAGTCAATATACTCCCTAAAGTTCACCTTTACCATAAATTATCTCCTACCAGTTTGAAATCGTTACAATCATCAGTATGATTACTCCCACACCTGCAACTAGGTCTATAATGGTATTTACTGTACCACCAGTAGTTACTGTAATAGGTAATAATCTAATTTTCTTCCACACTTTTCCTTCCCAGAAGAATGGGAATGGGAAAAATAAACAAACACCACTATCTGAAAAGGAATCCTCAAATAGATGTGCAAAATATCCAAAGGCAAATAACTCACCTAACAATCTTATATTTGTATAAGTTGTAGTAAATATGTAAATTATAACCACAGTTGGTAATATATAACGCAAATACTTTGGAACTTTCACTATCTTATTAATGCTAGACAATATCATAGCACTACCAATAAATGCTGACATAAATGCCAGAATAATAAATAAAGTTAGTACAGAGTTATTTAGTAAGAACTTGTCTAACTCTCCAATCTCAATACTTGTCTTTATATTTGCAAATATTGTATAGTTGCCAACCGGTAGCCCGAAATGGAACAATAAAAATAGTCCAATTGCTACAATTGCTGTATGCCATAAATATCTATGTTGTGTAGGTTTACCCTCTCTATTAACTGGGGGTCTATCCTTTTTACCATGATACAATGTCCATATTGTCTTACTTGTAGTCTGCATAAACAATGTAAATATTGTAGATAATGGGCCTAGCATATATGCAGAGTTATGTACATCATCTAAATCTACAAACAATGTACCACCAACAAATATAACAACTCCAACAATAAATTGTAACCAACTACTCTTTAATTGAGTAGCATAATCCTGTATAATATCTACAGGAAGTAACATCAATCCAAGTAAAAGTATCATGGATAGTAAAAAGTGTGTTCTACCCATGAACCCATCGGATTTCATTTTTAGTATCTTTTTTATCAATTAAATTCCCTCCTACAAAGAGAAAGAGGTAGACTTATATAATCTACCCCTATTCGTCATCATCAATATCAATAGGTTGTTGGAACATATCTCTCACAGCATCCATCTTACCAGACTTAGTAGTTGGTTCATTTTGAACACTATCTAATCCTTTAATTGAGAATACTGGTTTTGAATCCTTATCCAACCCATTTTCTTTCTTCCAAGTCTCTTTTGCACCTGCAATGAGGTCAGCGTACATTTCCTCACTTGTCTTTTGAACAACTTCGCCCTTAGTTCTTACTTTATCTACAAGTTTTCCAGACTTAGTTCTATTATTATGGTACTCAATAGAACTCATCTGTTTTACAACTGCCATGTTATCAGCCTCGGTAAGTTCTTGGCTTGATGCAACCCTATGGTTCTCTAAAGCCCATAACTTCTTATCTAATAACATTCTGTCCTTAACTTGTGTTCTATCCTTTGTATCAACACTCTTTAATAGACCAGTATAATTCTCTTTAAGTTCATCATACCTTTCTTCTTGTGCTTTCAATTTTCTATTTTCAATCATAGAATCTTGTAATGTTGCCTTAGCCTTCTGTGTTTCAGATTTCTTATCAGACAATTCTTTACTTAGTCTTTGTCTTTCGTTTTCTTCTTCTACACTTAGCCCACCTACTCTATCATTGTAATATGTAAATGACCTTTGAATAGAATCTTCTAACTTCTGAGCATTTAAGTATTTCTTGTGTAATGCAATTTCTGTATCATTCATTAATGAGTAATCTGCAACACCAGTTTCCATATTAAATGCACCGTTAGTTTCTGCAACAGCCTGTGTGGCAATATCGGTTTCCACTGCTCTAATCTTATCTACATAAGCACTTGCATCGGAAGTACGTAAAGCGTTGTTTACACTTTCCTTATTTGTGCCAATCTTCTTAAATCCATCTGCAATAATATCAAATGTAGATTTTGTATTGATTGGATTTTCCTGCAACATATTTTCACCAATACCTGCAAGTGTTGATACCACACCATTACTCTTAGTAGCAAAGATTGGTGTACCATCTTCTTCATATCCAACAACAACTTTCTTACCATTAGCTGCATCTTCCTTAACAGAGTGTAACTTCTGTCTAGCCCAAATCTTAGTGTCACTCTTTAATTTAGCAGATTCTGGTGAGAACTGTCTTTCATATCCACGTAAAATATCATCTATTGAACGTTCAATAAGTGGATTAAACTTCATCATAATAGAAAGGAATACGATTGCAATTACTAAGAATATAATATTACCTGTAACCATTAGTGATACCACAAATATAATCAGGTCAAAGAAAAGACTTAGGATAGTTACTTTAATTGTTGCCACTAGGAATATTCCAAGTAAACCTTTACCAATAGATACTGCTTTCTTGTTTGTTGTTAGAATTAAAATACCCGCAATAGGCATAGCAAGTACTCCTAACAAAATACTCATCTTGGCAATCGCTACTTTAAATGCATATTTAGCAAGACAGTATGCCATTAGACCAAATGTAGCCATCAATAGTAACATTTTAACAATGCCAAATCCGATAGATGGTCTAGCTAAGGATAACATAATATTAGTAATGTTAGACTTTACTTCATCATTTCCATTATTATACAGCACTTGCAAATAAGTAACCATTGAGGATAACTTAAAATCCTGTGTTTCCGAAATTGTTGGAAGTTCATTCTTACTCAACTTCTTAGCACTAGAGTTAGCAAACCAGAAATAGTATCCTAAGTTCTTATCAACTGTAGTTTGGTCTGACTCACTATATCCCTCTAAGTACTTAGTTGCAATCATACCATTTTCATCTCCAAGAGATTTGAATGATAATTCACTAATATCATCAACCCCAAACTGTGTACATATTTGAGAATCAATATATGCTTTATTAACTGATGACATCTCAATTGTAGCATTTGTTCTATTTGTATCTCCACCTGTAACACTTGTATAGAAAATTGTACCATCTTGCATTGTTGGATTGGCACTTATAAGTACCTTATTTACAAAGGTTGATAATGATGTACCAATCTCAGTTGGTTTTCCTAAAAGTGCTGTACCAACAATAATAAACCCAATCAATGCTACAACAAATACATCACTAAAAATATCTCTTGACTTTGTATGACCGAAAATAAAATTAAATGCTGTTGCAATGACTGAAATGACCAATGCAACTAATGCGAACATCATAGCAGGTGCAAGTCGTAATGTACCATCTGCACCGTCTGAAACAACAAACAACTTTACAAGTAATTCATTTACCTTATCCAACTTTAAGGCATCCATAATTACACTAATGTTAATATTCTTTAATTGGATAATGATACCCATAACGGATGTAGTTATTCTTGTAAACAATGATAAGATAGAATATACCCAACCAAAAGGGATACCACCTACATTAGCCAAAGCAAATAATCTTAAACTTACTACCTTTTCTCCATTAACTGCTTCTAATGAGTTAATTGTTTGTTCTTTGTTTTCTAATCCTGTTTTTCCCCAATAATCTTCGTTATCAATAGATGGATTGTTCTTCTGATATGGTAAGTTCCTCATACCAGAAAAAGCATTGCCATCTGAATCGTGAGTATTACTATAAGGTATTTCCCCTACATATCTAACAATATCTTTACTAACACCATATAACAAGTCAAACCCAACTTGGTTAACCTGAATATCGGCATCTCCAAAAGGGTAGGTATGCTTTGTTGCTAAACTACCACTATTTGTATTTTCAAAAACTTCTTCTAGGTTTTTAGTGAATAACCCATCTTTTTCTTTAAAACCGCTACCTGCACTTACTTGTAGACTGGTGAGTAGTATCACCAAAATAAGCATTAGGTTCGTAAATATCTTCTTTAACTTCATATACCCACCTTTCTACCTTTCTTTCTAATATGTAACATTTAACATATTAACAACTTCTTTATATTCTTCAAAAGATAGTGAGGTTAGTTCATAAGTCTTATTACCAATAAACACCTTAATACTATTATCTCTTGAAACAACTGCACATAAATTTACATCATTAACAGAATATACTCGTACTTCATTGAAATCTACATCTGGATATGTACTATAGAAGTAGTGTAAGAAATCATTGTATGGTTCACCTGTAATACCCTCTAACTTTGAGTATGTGGTTGCCACATTGGATAGATTTCCTAATCTATTAATTACTTCTTCTTTTGTAATAGTTCCTGTATCTTCAACTTTTGATGTTGTATATTCTTCCCATACACCATTCTTATAGATGTATTCTTTATTTCCCAATTCTTTAATTAAATAGTTATTATCGTTTGATAGTCTATAAGTTATACCTTTTATAGTCTTTTGTTCTATGATACCGACACCATCACTAGCATTAGACCTAGCAATAAACAACTCTCTATACAGATTATTGAGTTCACTATCTGTCAATTCTTCTTGTACAGACGGCTCTGTTGTAGGTTGAACAGGTTTGGGTACTTCTGTTTCATTATCTACTACCTTTTTATGTGGTGTAAGAGTGTATAGCAATATAGCACCAACTAACACTCCTACAACCATAATACCAATAATAACTGGTTTCTTAATCTTTCTCATCCTATTTTATACTCCTAAACGGACTTTGTTCATCTGGTGTACCAACATATCTATATACTACATCTGCAAAACTCCATGGATTACCTATATCACTTAAACTTGCATAGTAGTCAAGATAAGAGCCTTGATAGGTATTTGCAGTACTGCCTGGATATTTCTTTTGTACCAGTGAATTATCAGTCCAAGTTCCATTTTCCCATGTTGCTACATACATCCAAACGTGTTGATAACCCCCATGATTATTACCCATTGCAATATCCCCTGGTAATATCTTTTCTCCTTTTGGTACTTGTTTCCACTTACCATCTCCACCACCATTTACTAGGTAGCCCGTAATACTTCCTTTTCCACCACTAAATAGTTCAAACCCACCTAATGTCATTGGGAAGTTATCGTCAGCACCACTCCATAGAACTGCCATTGAAGTTGTTAAGTCACATGATGCGTAGAATGGTAAAGACCATGTTACTGTGTTTCTCTTACCATCAGATTTAAGTTCTTGTGCAGTTTGTACAATCTTTGGAACTTTATCCAAGAATGTTCCTACTGTATAATTTGAGTTAGTAGCATAGGCCTCTACATCACCAAAACCATTGGATGACCAGTTAATCTTTCTTCCACCAACTGTTTCATCTGTTGTGGCAAGGGATATTGCTGCCTCTGCAATGCTACTATTATTTCCACCAACTGAACCAAAACCTTTACAATACTGTTGATACTGTTCTGTTGATTTTACTTCATCACTCGCCTTTGCATCACAGTAGAAATGTGGACTAGAACCAACTGTCTGACCAATAGCAATTAGGTAAAAAGAGATGTTCAATACAATTAACCCAACTGGTACTAGACCTATTAATATCATAGTCAATCTGCCAGCACCTTTAGCCCAAGTAACAAAGTGATTTAGTTTTTTATTAACCATTATCTTCCAATGTTTGAAATCCTTTTGGAAGTTTTTCTTATACGTATTTACAGTGTGTGTAACTCTACCACGGATTCTTTTAGTAAACTTACTCATTTTGTAAGTAGTCTAATATTTCTTTCTTTTCTTTTGTTGTAAGTGTGGTAGATAATTCTTTTATATAATCTTGAATTTCTTTAGTAGATGCTTTGATTGAGAATGTGGAATCCTCTCCCTCAATTCTTCCATCTATATCAATCCAACTCATGTTATCACTCTTTTCAACTACTGTTATATTAGCAGTTTCTAAGACATGACGACATCTTCTTTTTCCAACATTTTCTTCACTTGCAGAACATTCAGAGCAACCACCATCAATTAGTGGTCGAATATATTTAATCTTTCCCATTTTGCACCTCTCCATCTTTCATCAGCACATAATATGTAAAGGCAATAATAGGCATGAACATGGCAATGTATGTATAAATCTGGTCATGACCATGAATTTCATTGTAAGATGCATAAATGTGCTTAGAAATATTTAAAGCATAAATCAATAGCACAAACATAATTGCAAAATATGCTATGATACTGAATAGCACAAGACTTCCATATGTAGGATTATTGTTTGTTACTGCTTTAAATAATACACCACCACAAACAATCAATAATAATACTGTTAATACGATAACAGCTATTGAGAGTATTACACTCTTTTTACCCCACTCTGGTGTTTTTGCTACATCTCTTGCAAAGATATATTGACCATAAATAGGAATTAATCCTTTCCAAAAAGGAACTCCATGTCTTTCTAAAACAATGCATTGTAGAACTGTTACTATGACAGCTAACGTATTTACTATAATACGTGTTTCACCACTCATAAATTATCTTACCTCTCTTAGAGACTTCCCTTAATTACCCATGTCTTATCTGATTTAGCAACGAGTAAATATGTAGAAGTTGTATATGTAAAACCATCCTTTGTAATTATTGTATAAGTTACCTTTGCATTATATCCTAACTTATTTGGTTGTTGATACATCTTGAAATCATTTACACTACTAAACTTAGCACCATAGTTATTGAAAGTTAAGTAGTTTAAGAAATCTTGTGATGTATCTCTTCCCTCAAATAAATCTTCTAATGTCTTTGTAACCTTAATCTTAGCAGATTCCATTACATCCTTACTCTCTAATTCTCCACTAAATGCAAGTAATTCATTCTCTTTAACTTCTGGAGTATCAATTCTATTCAATGTATATAGAGATAACTGTTCTACCGGTCTATAACCACTTACAGTTCTTTGATTTTGGTCATTATAATTACTATAATACTCAATAGGTAAATAGAATGTATATCTACTCTTTTCTGTATGACCTGCAGTAACAACATTACCTGAGCTGTCTTTACTATCCTTATGTTTTACTTCAATATCCACCGAGAAGTAAGTTCTAATTACATTAGAATTAATAGGGATTGTTGCATCAATAGATAGTGAATCTAATTCAGGAGTTAAACTTTCTACATCCCCATCTTTAAGTGATGTTCCCTTATTAAACCAAGCGTTAAAGTTTTGTCTAATATAACCTTCTAGTCCTGCTGTTGGGAATTGATTAACTGTTTGGTTAATAACCTCTTGCACATCTCTTGGAGTTAATTGGTGTTTGAAGAACGTATTAAATGTTCCCCATAAAAAGAATATTGTTGTGAATACTCCAAGTAAAATCTTTACAATTAACTTATTCTTTTTCTTTTTTCTCTCTAATGCTAATAATTTGCTATTTCTGATTGCTTCCCTTTTTTGTACTTCCTCAGCAATCTCTGCCATTCTTTGACTTTCTTCTTTTGCAAGTTCTTCTGGAGTCTTGCCTAAAACAAATTTCATACCTTTAATCTCCTTATTTTTCACAAGATGTTAGTGTTAAGGCCTCACAACCAACGTCACGGTCTCTTGTGTACTGTGAGGTAACAATAAAAGAGAGGGGTACTAACCCTCTCCAATATTATCAATTACTTACTATTCTTTTTGAGAAATAGTACCATTCCTACACCTGCAAGTGCCACGAAACTTAAACCTAACCATAAGATTGGATTTGTTTCCACACCTGTTGGTGGGATAATAATAGCCTCATCAAGTATAGTAATCTTAATTAAGTCTACACCTAATGTATCCTTACCTGTCAACTTAACAGGGTACTTTTCAGTAGAGATTTCATATCCTTCTGGTGCTTTTGTTTCCATAACGTATGCACCTTCGTTGTCTACTGTATATACAACATTCATTTCAAGTTCACCATTTTCGTTTGTAACTCCAATAGCATCTTTTCCATTAATGTCTTTATATACTGAGCCATCTTTATTGAAAAGTGTAAATTCTGCACCCTTTAAGAAGTGCTTGATGTTATCCTTATCAGCCTTAGCAATCTGTAACTTCAACTTCATAGTAACATCAAATGTCTGTGACATATCGTTAATATCAGCATGGATACCCACTTCAATACCATTTTCATCCTTAACAGATTCAAATGCTACAATACGTCTACCAGCAACTAATGTTGCGTTGAATGTAAATGGAACTTCAACCTTACCATTTGTTTCAGTAGCAGTAAATTCTACTGTCTTTGTAATTGGTTGTCCATCTACTAAGATTGGTAAACCTGTTTCCTTATTCATCAATGTACCAGTAGCAGTATATTTCTTACCAACTTCTAGTCCAAAGTATGAAATAGTATCAATAACAGTTTGTTCTGTCTTAGTACCATCAATAATGTTATCACCATCTACTTTGTCCTTGATTGTAGTGCGAATCTTAGTAACCTTAACTGTCTGGTCTTTATCTTCACGAACCTTATGTGCAACACCGTACTCTGGATTTTCAATGCTTACTAACTCTTCGTAGAATACTAATTCTTTATCACCATACTTAGTTGTATCTACGTCAACAACAGTCTTTAATTCACCATTGTAGTCTGTAACATCAACTTCCTGTGTATTGTTATAAACAATTTCATCTTCTGTTTCTGTTGTACCCTTAGCAACTAATGTTGTAATGTAATTGTACTTACCTAAACGTACATTTTCATAGTTAGCAACATCTTCTAACTTAACTAAGCCTTCCTTAACCAACTTACTACCTGTACCAAATTCATGAGCATGAGTTCCCAACTTAGGTTCTTTTTCCTTATCAGAAACTGTTACATCAGTAGTCTTACCATGTTCAATAGCAAATTCTACATCCTCAGCAGTATGATAGTTCTTTGGTGCTTCGATTTCTCTAACAGCATAGTTACCTGCCTGTAACATATTTGTCCAACCAGTAAATGCACCATTCTTATCAGAAGTAAATGTAAAGTTAGATTCACCACCAGCAGGGATTACTTCTAAATCTTCGTCATTTTCATTCTTTAGAACAACATCGTAATTGTTCTTATTAACAATCTTGAACTTAGCACCTTCTAATGCATTGCCAGTCTTACTATCAACCTTAGTTGTGTTAAACTGACCACGAGATACACCTTCTTCGATTGTGTATTCATTACCACCAACTAATTGAGGAATGTCTTGTGCATCGTGTTCAATATTGAATAATGCAACACTATCAGAGATTTCTTTACCAGCTTGATTTAATGTCTTGTTTTCAAGAGTGTAACCATTAGGTGCTTTTGTTTCTTCAATAGTAATAGTACCTAATGGGAGTGTAGGAACACCGTTATCTAAGTAAAAATCATCCCCAGATACCTTATACTCATCACCTAAACGTGTGAAATAACGACCATTCTTATTTAAAGTCTTAATTACCCAAGTACGAGTAGCAGTTTCAGGTAGTGTTTCCTTTGTATATTGGCCTGCATAATATTTAACTGTGAACTCTGCACCTTCAAGAGAAGCTGGGTTCTCTACCTTATCAGCAGATTTCTTTGTTAAACGAATTGCAACTGGGTCGTTCATTGGCATATCAGTTGAACGAACATACCAACCATCAGCCGATGTTGCTAAAGAAGAAACAGTATAGGATTACCATTTGACTTTTCTACACGTACATACATCTGTACTGCACGAGGGGCTGTCTTAATTTCCCATGTACCTGCACAACGTTGATAAGGAACTGTTCCTAATTGAGCGTTCCAACCTGTTGCCTCTTCGTTTGTTCCAGGTTTTAGATAGTGTGGAACATCAATAGATAATGTAACTGTTCCATCTGGTGCAACACTTGTTACAGTAGCGTTATAGACATACTCTGCTTTTCGACCTAATGACCAAGCATTAATATTAGTTAAACCAACATAACCATGTTCTTGACATGTTACATATTGTGAACCAATAATCTGGTCTGATACCTGTGCTAATAAACCTGTAATTGCATCTACATAGAAAGTTTGACTTCCGATGTCTGGGTTTGTATTGCTTGTACCAAATGTACCACTGAATGTATCACCTACTGCTAAACTGTTTACGTCACCAGTTGAACGCTTTTTACGTGAGTGTGTTTGACTAACTCCACCAATAACCGATACGTATGCAGTATTCTCATTTGTTTGATATTCTACATCACCTGTAAATGTTTCATAACTTCCATCTTTGTGGAACGCTACGAAATACGTAACTCCAGTAGCTTTAATAACTGAACCCTTAGCAACCTCTTGACGAGTACCCTCATCCCCTGAAATTGTTTGTTCAGAGCCACCTGTTTCTACTGTTACATCTGTACCCTTTACATCTAAAAGAACATTGCCATCACTTGCCTGTTGTTCTGCTTTACCATACTCTAATGGTTCATACGCATGCACAACACTCAATAAGTTTGGCATTGTCATAGATAAGGTCATTGCAACAGTAAATAACTTCTTAATAAACTTATTCACTTAGTTATTTTCCTCCTACGTTACCAATTCTTTTGATGGGAGAATTTCCAGAACCCATTTCTAACATTTTACCACATATAATGTGATATTGTCAATATATTTAACAATAAAAAGGGGATATTTCTATCCCTTTAAATTTTTTGTAAAAAGTTTGTTTTTAGTATTGACTTTACACTTAAAATCGTCTATACTTTGAGTACAAGTTAATTAACAACCACTAGCAACTGTTTCAGTCCAAGCCTGTTGGTCAACTATCCAAACCTGCTGAGTAACAGCCTCGTGATGAATAGTATCAACCTGTACATCTTTAACAGAATAGTTACCATCTTCGTCTTGCATATCAAACTCATCTAAAGAGTTATATACTCGACCAGTATGACCACCAACAATTTTACGCGCATATACTGGCTCATCCCAAGCCTCTGAAATTACTTGTGTTTCATAGTGACCTTGTTCTGGGTGATTTACAGTTGTATATGTAGGTACACATGGAGTGCTTGTTGGTTTAGCAGTATTAGATACTGTATTTGAAGTGGTATTAGTTGTTGTGTTGTTATTCTCTGTTGGAGTAGAAGTAGTATTGTTTTCAACATTAGTAGTCTTTGTTTTTTCTACTGTTGTTTCAACTTTCTTATCTTCTTTCTTATCTTCCTTAACTTCGTCTTTCTTTTCATCAGACTTCTTGTCAGTCTTAACTTCTGTCTTTTTGTCAGACTTATTATCTTCCTTAGTTGTAACTTCAGAAGTTTTGTTAGAAGTTGGCTTGACATCAGCCTTCTTATTTGTTAAAATATAACCAGTAGAAAGTGCGATAGCTAATAGTAATAAAACGATTACAACTAACTTCTTCTTATTGTTTTCCAAAATGTTCTTAATCTTATTCATAGTTTTCTCCTTAGGCTATTAAGCCTTTTTCTTTTACCTTGAATGTTCGCCGAAAAGCAGATTTGGTCAATCCCTTTTCTACACTAACATCATAGCATAAAATTACTATATCTGTCAATAGGTAAAATGAAGAAATTTTAAAAAATTCTTTAAATAAAATAAAAGGGGGATTTTTACCCCCTTACTCAAACATTCTACCCAACAAGTTCCTTATAAATCTTACACGTATTAATGTAGTCTTGTTGAACTCTGTCTGTCTTATCATAATAGTTGATAACAACCCCACCCTTTGGCTTATCAAAACTCATACCATAAGTCCAATTATCTTCAACTGGACAAGAACTTGGTAATACTTCAAACTTAGCACCATTTAATAATTTAACATCAACTGTGTGTAAATGACCACTCAATACTTCCACATTTGTTGCAGTTGATAATTCTTGTAACAACTCTGGTTCTACAAACGGTAAGTTCTTAATGTTCTTACCCTCTAAATAACCATGTGTCATACAAATAACATTAGAACCGTACTTAACTGTTGCTCTTGGCTTTGGACTATCACTAATAAATACATTCTTTACACCTTTAAATCTTGCCCATAACCAACTTGTTAGATAGAATCCAACCATTGTATCATGGTTACCTTGTACAAAATAATACTCTACTGGTGCAACTTCTGCTAACTTCTTAACTGCATATTCTAATAGACCTGTTGCCAAATAGAAAGCCTCTTTCCAACATAAATCATCTTCTTGAGGTGTTCCTCTAGTGGTTGTATGTGTTGATGTATCAGAATTTAAGAAATCCCCACAGGTGTTAATAATAATTCTATCAATCTGTCTAGGACTATTCTGGAGATTAACGACAGTTTTATCAATCATTCGCATAAATACTTCTGATGCAACCTTTGAATCGTAATTATCGCCAAATCCCTCTTTACCATAAACTAATCTGTTTAAATGGAAGTCTGCAATGTTTACAACTGCCATTGCTCTGCCTAATGTTCTTACCTTCTTTTCAGATTGTCTAATCTTGTTAGTCTTCCCAACTCTCTTTAGTTTAATTGGTTTGACAGTTTCATTATTAACTGCTCGGATGTCATCAAGAGTAAATGAATTGTCATTTACATATACTACTTTAATCGTCTTTGTAGTCTTATTTAACTGTGTAATTACACAATTATATGGAATTGAAAGATTTTCTCTAATCGCATCTTCCAACCTCTTACCAGTTAAATGTTCATAGTCCTCAACTGGCACTGTAACTGCAATGCTTTGTTTCTTTGTGTTTAAGTTGTTCCAACTCATAATTTCCTCACTATTTTCTAATGTTAATTCTTCAACCATTTATCGTCAAAGATTTCTTCGACTGTTTTACTTGCACAATCGTACTTTGGTAATAATGCGATTTCATCATTCATTGATACGTAGAATCTTCCTTCTCTTATTGTATCACTCGTGATGTTTCTTGCTTTGCTGGCTTGAGCCTTTGTATAGACTTCTAACCATGTCGTTTTCTTGACTTCAGGTGTTCCACTCTTTTTGAAAAGTAACTCTCTCTTTTCAAACTCCGATAACTGCTTATCCTCTTGTTTTGGCACTTCTTTTTCTTCTTGCCTTACTTCTTCCTTCTTAGGTTCTTCTTTCTTCTTCTCTGGCACAAGATTAAAATTAAATGTAATCTTTGGCTTTTCTGGTTTAGAAACGAATCTAAATGGTTTTACTACTTGTTTTTCTTCTTCTTTTTTAGGTGGAATTACCTTGATTTGGTCTGTCTTTTCATCTTTCTTGATTACTTCGACATGTTCTTTGTTTTTAACTGGTGGTAGAATACGTACTTCATCTTCTGGTTTTTGGCTATAAACTACATCACTTTCGTCTTGTTCTTGTAGTTTCTGCATAAAATCCTTTAGTGACATTACTCCACCCCTTTCTAGTCTTTAACGAGAACCACCTTATCTGAATTTGCAATATCTAACATTGGATATACTAAGTCCATTGCAAGTAAATAGTCGTTCCCATAATCAAGTTGGGGTCTACCATTGATAAAACCATCTGTCAAATCAATGATAGTTTCCCCCTGCTCGTTTAATACTTTATCGTCTGCATAATAAATAACATCTTGAAAAGTACCTACCTCATTGGGGGTACAAGATTCACTGCTCTTATTATACAATATTGTAATGATTCTGTCAAGTAATAGTTCTTCCTTGGCTAAATCCATAATATCTGACATAAACTTCTGTCTCATAAAACATTCTTCCTAAACTACTCTAAAATTAGTTAATAAATTCGTTTGATACGTTCTGGAATACATCAAATCCACGTTGAGTGAATTGCTGTGCAAAGTCTAAGAAGTTTCTCCAGTTCATAGCCATCATGATGAAACCTGCAATGAGTAAGATAACTGCTAACATACCAAGTGCCTTCCAAACACTAATCTTTTGTTCTCCACGAGTGTAACCCCATGCAAACACAATTAAGCCAATAATTACTGCACCTGCGATTACAATAAGTCCTAATGTACCAATCTTGTTTAGAATATTATCTGCGATTGTTACGGCTGTTCCACCATCACCTGCTGGTGCAAAATAAATAAGGTTCTTTACGATATTCATATTTTTCTATTCTCCTAATTTTTTCTTCATATAATTTAAAATAACCATAGTTTGTTCCTTAGTAAAGTTCATAAACTTATAGTTTTCCCTTGTTAAATCTTCGATAACTGACATACATAGTGCATCCATGATGATAGATACATCGTTATCTTGTTGTACAGTTGGTTGTTCAACTGTTTCCTTTCGTGGTCTACCTCTACCACGCTTTACTTCTTCAACTGGTTCTTCATTATCTTCTTCAATATTTTCTTCTTCCTGTTGAATAGGTAATTCTTGTGTCTTTTCTGTCACTTCTTCTACCTGTGGTTTAGGAGTTACTCTCCCATATAATGCACTCTTGCTTTCGTCTGACATACCCTCTAAGAACATGTCATCATCTTCTTCTAGCATTTCATCCACAGTGTAGTCATTTGTCTTTTGCTCACTTGCAAAAAGTCTATCAATTGCGTTCTGTGCTGGCATTTCCTTACTCCTCTACAATCTCAATATCAAAATCTTCATCATCTTCTGCTTTTGTTATCTGATTTAATTCTCTCAACATCTTAGAATCCTCTTCCTCGGTTGTTTCTGGGATTGACATTAATGATACATCAATCTTCATCTTTGCTAACTCTGTATTTACTAGGTGTAAATCTCTTTCGAGTTGAGTATTCTTTTTAGATAACTCTGCATTTGCTGTTTCTAATTTATTAACTTTCTCTAAAAGGTCAGATACTACTGTTTCTACATCTTCTGGATATACTCCATACGGTGTAGATACCCTAATATTTAATTTCTCTAATGTTTCAGGTAATTTTTCCTTAACAGTTTTTGATTCCTTTTTCTTGCTCCAAAACATGTTAATTAACCTCTTCGTACTCGTTTGTATCTTGGTTAAACTTCAATGGAACTACCTTTGTGGCAGTTAATACTTTGTTATAAACAATCTTGTCTGACTTAGAAACATATTGTTCAGAATCTAATTTTCCATAAACTCTAACCATGTTTCTAGGTGCTAACATCTCTGTAATTTCCTTTGTACCATTTGTAGGGTACAACACACGAATATAAGTATAACGATTACGCTTTGTATTATCTACAAACTTATACTCACCTGTAATGGCACAGATATTAAAAGTAGTCATTTCTGACATTACTTTTGCATCCTTCTGTACCTTACCATCAATTACAATTTCATTTTTTACCATTATAAACTCGTCCTCTCTTTAATCTAATTCGCAAAGTGCAGTTAAGTACTTGCACAAACTCTCATTATTCTTAATGACATTCCAATCATGATACCAAGAAACACGTTCAATCATATCTTCCATAGTACCAAAGATTGCCCCAACTTTTACTAGTGGCTTAAATAGATTTACAATATACTTCAACAAGTCCTTATTCTTAGTTGCACGTGTAATTACTAATCTTGTCTTTTCTAAGATTCTATCCTCTTTTGAGAATCGTAAGTTTTTACGTGAACCATTTAAGGCTTGCAACTGTTTCATCATAGATTTAACAGATGGTACAGAAGTATTTGTAGTTAAAATTAATCTATCTACAATCTTATAAATCTTAGTGATTGGCTGAATATTCATATAGTCAATACCCGTATCAAAGAAAACAACATCATAGTGCATAATTAATTTTTTAAATACTGTATCCCAAAACTCTGAATCTCGTGTAACTTCCTCGAAAGCCATTGGCATAGCGAGATAAAAGTCTACGTTTGCACCAAAGCCATCAGACTTAACTCTACAATTATGTAGGTAGTTAAAGTCCTTATTTCCTGCCTTATATTGCTTATAAAAGCCTGCAAGTGTCGGTGAAATACTACCAATCAAAGCACCTAACTGTCCATCAATAATATCAAAGTCAGCAACTGCAATTCTCTCTGTTGGATGTGTCATAGCATAATTCTTAACTGCCATAGCACAAGTAGTAGTCTTACCAGAACCACCTTTAGAACTACCAAAAGCAATTGTCTTAGCAGGAGTTTGTTTCTTTTCTCCCACAACATCATCATCGAAACTTAAGATAGAGGTCATAGAAACACTATCAATTCCTTTATTTGTGGCAGAAATATTATCTACAACAAAGTCTAAACTATCGTCAATAGTTAATTGAGGTTCAATCTCTCTCTTATATTCTTCAACTTCGTGTTCATCTTCTTTTTGTTGTTCAACTGTTCTTGTTGGTTCTGGTTGTAAATCTTTCTCAATAAGTTTCTCAACTACTGGTTCAACTGGCTTTTCTACTGTTGGTTGTGGTTTATCAACCTTATATAGCACAATCTCATCGTTCATTGGGAAATCCAATGCAACATCAACATCTTCCCATTTGTAGTAGGTAATGTCTAATGAGTCTTTGTAATTACTAAATGCTGTATAGATTTGTTCTGTTAAACAAGCCACATCAACGTAGAAATCAGTTTCAACAAACTCTCCCTTATTCAGAAATTCATCTACTGTATAGGTTTCATACTCGAAATCTACTACATCTTTAGGGATACGTTTGTCATTTGTTAAAATAACATACATCTTTTCTCATCCATCCTCTCTTGTATTGAAGGAGTAGTATTCTTTGTTTCTACTACTCCTCTCATAATATAAATAGCACAACTTCCTAGTGATTATTCCAATATTTACCTGCAACATATAACTTGTTCTTTGTATCAGCTATCATTCTTCTTACACTGTTAGGAGTAATCTGATAGATTATCAACCCAAGAATAATAAATATAGCAGTACTCATTAGCCCCTTTCCGACTAACTTTGTAAACAAGAAAGTAAATACGAATAATCTAGTGCTTGCTGTTAAATAACCCGTTGCATATTCCTTTAATTTATCCAATCCACCAGACAAGCCTCTATTCTCTGCAACTAGCTCATATAGTGAGAAGAAAACAAACTGGATTCCTAAGAAAATTAGTAACATAAAGTTCTTAATCTTCTTAAAAATGATTGGTAAAAAGAAACAACCTAAGATAAGAACGTGTAACATCATTACCATTGATTGTTTCAGGAATTGTGTGTTAGGTTGTCTTGAATCTGTATAGTTTGCAACCTCTGTTCCATCACTGTAAATCTGTGGTGATATATTCATTGTTGCATCTACAATTCTAAATAGGTCTGCATTTAAGTCTGAATTAAAAGCAGTTGTCGTAGCATTAGGGAATACTGGATTCTCAGAAATTGTTCTCTCTCCAGAAACATCTTTATAATCTATGTGATATTTTGATTGCACAGAGTATAAGTATGCTCCCCAATTCTTTACAAATTTACCATTTCCAACAGGTACAGATACATCCCCAGTCTTACTAGCACTATCGAATGTAAATTTACCTTCTTCTAATGCTTTAATTTGTGATTCTGTAGCATGAGATTGATTATACTTTATACCCACATCTGAGAATTGTGTATATAAATTCTCATAACTTGTACCAAATTGACCCATTATCCATGGTTCGAAGATTACTGTTTTCCAGATAGCTGCCTCAGTAGCCTTAGAGACCACTGAACTACCGATTACATCATCTTCTTGATATGTTAAGTTGATTGCCTCGTTAAATATCTTGTCAACAAAAGTTGTTCCTGCTACAATCACATTACTTAGTGCCGATGGGTTATTCCCTAATGTGAAGATAAGTCCAATACTAATAAATGATGCAAATACACGTTGAGCTATTGCCCATGCGTGTGTTCTACCATGTATATACTTGGTTACTAATCCAACAATGTTAATAATGGTAAATATTACCCCATAACTTGTGAGTACATATAATAGAGGTACAAATATCTTTCCCCATATTTCTGTACTTGAAATGGTTTTAAATACTTCCATTATGCCGACCATCGGTGCATCACTCATTAATAATGTAATGAATGAAGTTAGTACCTTAGCAACAGATAACCAGAACTCTCCTGCAACAAAGGAATATCCATCAAATCTATTATTTGATAATGCGAATACTCTTGCATCTGTCTTTCCATCTGTTATCTCTTGTTGTGTCAGTACTCTAGGTCTATCATCATATACATTGGCACTTAAATATCTATCACTTTGATAAAATATTGTATCACCAATTGAAACATCAGTACTTCCATCTTTTAAAGTACTGTATATGTGGTCTGCTAATCCAACAGTTTGTGTAACCTCACCTAAATATCTATAATAGTGAACATCAGAACCAAACAATTCATACAAACTGTACTTATTCTTACTCTCACCACCATTAAGTGATTTATAGATTTCGGTAGATGCAACATTTGCAAATTTATCACCTAAATGTCCTATGTCAAACATGAATCCACCGTTCTGAGTCATCTTAATAACTGGACTAATTAAATCTTGTACAATACTTATATCCTCTGGTTCATTAGTTGGATTGACAGCAGTAGTGTTGGCAAGTTTTAATACTTTCTCACCATATTTTCTATCGCCTGTATCTCCATGGAAACGGTTATACCAATCTAATGCCAGTTCTCTTCTCTTTCCTGCGTTGTGAGTATTACCCTCAACATTAATCATGAAATCATTTGTGGCATCATCTACATTTGCATATTCGTTTTTAGCATATGTATCTATGATATAATCTGCTTTACCATCAATGTAGCCTTTATCATCTGTTTTAGTTAGCATATAAGCGAGTTGTGCTTTCATGTCATACCACTTTAGTCCATGTGATTCTGCCCACAATACAAGTCTACTTGCTCTAGGCCCTGTAAATTGAATTAACCCTATACCAACAATATACTTACCATCTACACCCAAATAGGCTTTGGAGTTGATTGTATGACCATTAGAACCAGTAACACTTTGAACTGTATTCCCAAAGTTATCGCTACTTCCTGATATGCCCCAACCACTCTTGATATAACTTTGCACTAAATCATTTCTGAAATATGCACTTAGGTCTTTAAAGGCTTGTGATTTCTTCGAACCATTAGCATCACCATATTCACCATAAATACCCTCAATAGAAGTGGGGTCAGCACTTGATTCGGCAAATATGTTACCTAACATACCTGCGGCAGCATAGTCACTCATACCAAGTGCTTTACACACACTCCAAATTCTGTATGCATTTGACCCTCTTGTAACTGGTTCATCCTCTATATTTGTAGAGTAGTTTGCACTAACAGAAAAAGTAGGTAATAAGAGGAACATTACCATAAAAACACTAAATATTCTAGTCAGTATCTTCTTCACGTATCATCTTACCACCTTTCTTCTTTCTTCTTCCACCAATCTTCTTGTACTCAAGAGGTTCGCCACTATCCTTTTGCATATTCTGAATGTTTGTAATCTTGGTATGTTTCAATGTTTCAAGACTTTGATTAATCTTCTTAGCTTCAGCACTTGATAATGGAGATTTATTATCATCATTCTTATCAGTTGAGACATCTTCTTTTCCTGTATCTGATAAATTCCATGAAGATATAGCATTACTTGCCTGTTTATCCTCTGGGGAAGATTCAAAGCCCAATTCCTGGGAACGTTCAACATCTTCTCTCCACTGTTTATACAACTTAGTATATCTCTTATCATTTGGATATTTAGGTGTACCGTCTGGATAGAATAATATCTCTCTAAGTTTAGTACGGTCCTTCATATCCTCGTTTGTCAAGTCTAAGCCAACTCTTTCAGCAGTACGTTCCATCTCTTCATCTTCAAGTTTATCTCTTCTTTCTCTTAATACAACCTTCATATTTAATAGAGTCTTTAATGGTACAAGTGTCTTAGGGAAGTACTTATTTGTACTCCATGTTAAGACAATTGCTCTTGTAGTCATAAAGATACCAAGTTGTATTAGAATAGCAACAAGACCAGAAACATATCCATTAATATATACAATTAATGCTGAATATGCACCTAATAGTACCATTGCTAGTACTGGGCTAAGTGTATCAGAAATAATGTCTAACCATGACCTATTTCTTGTCTTTTCCATAAGTGTAATAAAGACAAAGGTATATATTCTATACCACAACCAGAAGAATGTAAGTAACTTAACTAGTGAGATAAAGAATACATTTAAAATACCAATAAACTTTGAAATAATATCAAAGAATCCATGTTGGAATTTACCATTATAATTCTCATTTTGTGAAACAGTTACCTTAATATTACCATTCGCCAATTTCTCATAATTAATTCTTGGTGCATTAAAGTGGTCTACTACTCTATAAGCATTGTTATTGATAACTCCACCATTGACCAGTTTTCCACTACCATCTGCTACACTATAAATTGAATTACTATCTCCATGATAACTAAATGCATCCGCTAAAACCACAGACCAATGTTGAACATCTCTATCTGCTATTCTAGGTCTATACATTCCAATTTCTTCTGTATCAAATTTCTTAATATATTGTTCTTTATCTAGGATACCATACCCTGTATTATATGTACTCCATAAGTCTAAGTATGGAAGATAATAAGTAACTCCACTCGGATTATCCCCAAACATGTAGGATAACTCATGTTGTTGTTCCATACTAATCTTTTCACCAAAATTCATAACAGTGTCTAAGGTTTTTTTGGTTGTATCCCAAGTCTTTTGAGGATTTATCATAACATTTGCTACAAAACCAACTTCTAATACTGCTACAAGGAATACAGCAATTATCTTAGTAAATCTACCAGTTTTAAAGAACTCAATCGCATATTTAACAATTCTTGTAATAGTTAAGAATAACACTACTAAATAGAATAATGTAGCAAACCCATTTGTGAACATATCCACAGGGCTAAGTCCGATTGTATCTAAGAAATCAAAGTTTATCAGTGTTTGGAAGAATACACTTAATTCTGTTATTCTACCACCTAAGTCCACTAATATTCCCTGTAGCTTAATATAGTTGTTAAAGTTAAATGAAGGAGTGAACTTAGTAATTAAACTGCCAAACATACTATCCTTATATAACTTAACTCTAGGGTCTTTTATAGTGAAAGATTGTCTATCAATATCTGACATTGTATCAATATCAAAAGGCATTACTCTACTATCTACTGAGTTAGATACCTTAATATCTACTCCAACAGACTTAGCATTTAACTTCATAATCAGTGTTAGATTAGATAATACTTCATTGTAATATCCACCACAATAATCTTGTAGTTTCTGTAAGATTTTAATAGTATCTTCTCTAGTTAGAGTTTTCTTGTTCTTTGTAATCTCATATACCCCACTTAATACATAAGCATGGGCAGTTGAGATTGTAGCAGGAGAATCTTTTCCTAATCTAGTAGTCTTACAAGCACCTACCTCATCACTATTAATTAAACACTGTCTATATGAATCATCTTTATTGAACTTTTCAATAAAGGCATCATATTGTTCTTTACTCTTAGTTGCATCTTCATACTTTTGTACTATCTGTGCAAGCAATCCATCTGATTTCTTAGTAACTTTTAGACCTGTATAGTCAGGTAAGGTAGTATCTCCATCTTTTAATGCCCTGTTTAATGTTTCTTCATCAGACCACTGTTTAGGATATTTATTGGAATACTTATCTCTCCACTTTGCAAACATCTGAATATATGTTTGGCTTGGTTCTACAAGTTCCCCATCCCCAAACAATGCCATATTAGCAGAATTATATGTACTACCCTCTATCTTATCAACAGCGGATTTAGCATACTTGTAAGCCTCTTCACCTTCTAAATGAGTATTAGCATCCACATCTAACGATAAGTTCTCTATGATACTCTTAGCATTTGTAACTGTTTCATTTGAAACATATTCTTTTCTAAACTCCTCTGGTGAACTAAACTGACTTGTAGATATGAAATCTTGAAAATATGGAATCCAATTATCCTTAAAGAAGTTGATTACATTCTCTGAATTTGTTCCGTACCCGTGATTATAATAGTTGATAGTATTAAACTGTTCGCTACTTGGTGCATCAATAAAACTTCCACCAAATAATGCTGTAATACCTTTCATAACTACTGGAATAATACCATCTGGCACAAGTCCATCTGAACTCATATAAGCCTTTGGATATTCCCCTAAATAGGTATAGTTAGGTATCTTAAACCCATATCTACTTATAATATTATCTGAGATACCAACAGGAACTAACCATTGAGTATCTTCCACCTTATATGTTTGATTTGTATAACCATCACCAACATTTGATATTACTTTATTAAGTGCTAAGGCTTGTAGGTTTGGAACATTATAATACCCTTTTATATAAGTATTTCCATCTTCTCCTACATATTCTTTTAACACTGTAAAGGTACTTGTTTTAGATAACCACTCTAATGCATTTGCTACATTAGAGAGTTTGAAAGTAAATAACTCTTTTAAGTTTTCACTACTTGCAATATAATATTCTCCACTACTATCAGTTTGTGAGTATTCTGGCTTTCTTTCTTCTCTTTCAGATGTATCTAAAGTTCCATTATTTGAATCACCAGAACTAATCGTATCATCTGCTAACACCCTTTTTGGCAATAAGGTTATTAATACTAGAAAACAGAAGATACTCAATAGTATCTTGCTGAATTTATTATCTTTCATTTGAGTATCCTCCTATCTTTTTTATTCACAAAGTTCTTCTATTTCGTCATTTATTGATTTAATATAGTCATTCTGTTCTTTGTTTAATTCCATAATTTCTCGCACATTGTCCTCAGTTAAAATAACTGTTTTGAATGTATCTGTTCTGAAATCAGAGATGAAACCAATAAGTTCTCCCTTATAACTACCTAATGATATAGTTGTATACCCAATATATACCCTTAAAGGAGTTTCTATATATTTATCTAGTGAATCAACATCAATTTCATTAGTCAAAGAATTAACTAAATTGATATTAGAGTCATATATCTTTTTTAACTGTACAAACCACGTATCAATAATAGGTTTCATTTCCTTGAACTCAATCAAGAACCTTTCACTTGTACTACAATGTACTACGCTTTTTGTTTCAAGAACATTGGGTATTTCACAATAGAACTTAATATCATAACCTGTGTCTGTATGTTCAAATATAACACAAACATCACCAAGAGCATTATAACAAGCAGGAACATAACTATTTTCTGCTACATACTCTTCTGCAGTCATTAACATACTTAATTTCTCCTTACAAATACGCTTCTAATACTTCATTTTCGCTATATCCATTTGTACTTTGCCAATCATGTTTCCAACCCATTTCTCTATCTGCTAACTTAAAACCTAATAGATTAAAGTATTTAGAAACATAATTTGCTTGTCGTTTATGTTCTTTATAATAAATAAAACGAACCTTATTACCTGCAAAGTAATGGATACAGAAAGACAATAGTTTAATTAAATCTTTCTTACTGGTTACATAGATATAGTCAATCATAACAGTATTTATACCATTCACTTGAACAAAATGGAATGTAATAAAGCTATCTTTTCTATATACAGTGTATCCAGTTAAGTTAATATTCTTATGGTAATTTCTACCATTTTCCCTATTAATTAACTTCTGTAATTCCCGTCTTTTTAAATCCACAATTACACATCCTCTCCATACAAAAGAAAGAACAGGTAGTTACTCCTGTTCCTCTTCTTCCTCTTCTACTTGATACTTAAATGGTGAAACATCGTTAGGGTAGTTTACATAATCATCTACCATTGAATCAATGTGCCTCATTACTCGCTCTCCATCTAATCCTTCATTACCATTTGAATATAGTTTGTACTGGTCTGATTTAAAGAAATCTACACACTCGTCAAGTAATTTTTGACAGTTACTCACACCTGTGGCAGTATTCTTACCTTTTGATAACTTTCTCTTGCACACAAAGTAATCTTCACATGCCTTTAAGATAACAGCACTTGCTAATTCACCACAAGCTTCTACTTCTGAAATAAATCTCATTATCTATTGTCCTTTCCTATAATTCTTCTAAGAACTTTCTTAAATCTTCTGGACTGATATAATTATCCATATAATGTCTACCTGTGCCACTTGTTAAGAAATAAGTATTTACTCTTTCTTTCATATCAGGATTTTCATCTAAGAACTCACAGATTACCTTATCTGTTTCTAAAGTTCTTTCCTCATGACCTAGGTATCCAAAAACAATTCCACCATCAAGATACTTAAGTGTTCCCTTAGTGAAGTACTTTTCTAATAGCCCGTAATAATCTTCTGGTTTCATACTATCTAAATCCTGTGTATAAGTAATATAACCCTTATCCTTACGAGTATTATATTCTTGTTCCCTGGATGCCTCATAATATTTGCTACACATTGATTTTAAGTATTCTTGTGTAGTCTCATCTGTCTTTTTGGCATCTCTATCATACTTTGATAGATACTCAAACCCATAAGTACAACGAACTAATTTACCATCAACATTCTGTATATTTTGTTGTTCTTCTTCATCTGCAATCTCATTGAAGGCATCGTCACCCAACTCAAAATATAGACATTTATCACCTGATGTATAGGAGTAGCTTTCACTACCATATCTAACACTTTGTATATTTAACATCTTTACCTCTTTCTATTCTGTATATAACTTATTCAGTAAATCACTTACCTTGTTATAATCTTCTAATACTTCTTTGATTTTGCCAAGTAGTTCCTTTTCTGTGTTTAGCGTGTACCTAACAACGCCCACAGTACTTGACCCCTCAACACCTTTAAAATGTCCGCTCTGTGTTAAAAGGTAACAATCAACTTCTGGAGTTTTCTCTACCTCAAATAGAACACCGAAGTATGGATTAAAGTTAATCTCAAACAAGAAAGAATAGACATTAAAAGGGTCATAGAAAACCCTTCCTACTCCAAACTGTTCCTGTATTTCTTTTTCTAATTTATTAAACATTATAACATACTCCTTCAATCTCACTAAGTTTTACTATTGTGGAATACAATGTGGTCTTAATTTCTCCTATATCAGTGTGCAACACTAAATAGAATGTTACATGCACAGAATCTTCCCCAAGAAGAAATCCATCTGTGCGAAGTATTGGTAAAGAGTTACAATTAATAGCCTTTAGTATCTCGTTTCCACAATACGCATTATTTCCTCCAATGAAGTTAGTTGAAACATAATTTAATTCTAAACCATACTTATTCGCAACTTCATACATCAATTCTTCAAATTTCTTTGGATTTTTAACTTCAAATTTTGCCATAAAATAATCTTCCTAATAGTCTAAATATTTTAGTTCTTCTACAATTCCATCAACATCATAAAATTTATGTTTAAACTCGTTATAGATATTTTCCACAATGTCTAGTACTTCTTTATAATTTGTTTCACTAACAATACCATGGAGTAGTGTCTTTTCTTCATCAAAGAACAATCCTTTTGCTAATACAATCTTAATTAAGTTAGTTTCTTCTTCAAAGGCTACAATCAACTTAATACCACTAGCCAGAATTACTGTTCTTGGGCTACCAAACAAGTCTTTCAATTCTCCAATAAATTCTTGCTTCCAAGTTTCTATGTTAATTGAACTCATTGGTACTTTTAATTCATATCTACTCATATTCCTCAAACACCTCTTCTAATATCATAGACAATCTAATATCATCAGTTTCTAAGAGTGCTAAATATAGTTCTATTGCTTTTTTCATATGTAATGATAACACACTTAAAATTAATCTCTCATCCCCAGATAAAATAAGATTGTGGTCTATATCATATAACACATATCTATCATTTACACTGTACTTAGGAGATATAGAAACTAAATATGCTAAATGCATTAGATTATCTTCAAACCACTCTGCCAAAGATTCCTCTCGATTACACATAATCACATATCTGCAATCATCATATTCTTTTAGGATGTTAAATATCTCTTTCCATTGTTGGAAATTAATATTCTCAACTGGTATCTTCAATCTATACTTACTCATCAGTATTCCCTCTCATCTATTTCAAATATACTCTCTAACCTGTTAGGTAACCCAAAATCAGAGTTCGCTAAATGGTCTTTGTAACACGATATTGCTTCTTTAAACTTTGGAGACAATGCCTCTAAGATTGACTTCTCATCTCCAGATATGAGAACCTTATTGAACCCATCCTCTAGCACATATTCATCATCTATATCATAATGTGGAGAAGTACTAATTAAATACATTAAAGGTAGGATACTAGTGCCGTACCAATCCTCAAGAGGTTGTTCGTCATTCTTTAAAATCTTATAACCAAAATCACCATAAGCTCTTAGAGTTTCAAATATTTCTAACCACTGTTTGAAGGTTAGTTTTTCTACTGGAATTTTTAATCTATAATACATTTCTATTCTTCTATTTTTAATTCTTTTTTAATTTATTTTATTTATTTTTAATTTCCATTTAATTTTCATGTAAATTATTTCATTGTTAAAGTTTTACTCAATTTCACAAGTTTTATCTTAATATGTTTATCACTTTTTGCTTGTTTTTTGGAAATACTTGTTCGTTTTGAGGGGGGTCATCATTTATTTATATTTATTTTTAATTTTTTTAATATATATTATTTAATTTATTTAATATTATATTAATTTATTTTATTTAATTAGTTTAATTTTTAGTTAAAGTAATTTCTTTTGCTTTTAATAAATTTCAGTATGTCAGTTGAGGTCTTAATCATATCTTCAATTAGATTAATTACCTCTTCTTCGTTGTTTAGTGTTTTGGAAATATTAACTAGGTCTGTTTCATAATCACATCCAGTATAGATTGCTCCATAACACTTGTACCGGTTTTCGCTCGTGTTACTTACGCTAAGGTGAAAACTAATCTCACTTGAGCTAAGCTCCCATACCATTATCTTGTCTTTTGTATTATTTATAATACCTAAATCTTTACTTTCATTAATGAAGTTAATTCTTTTGACTAATGATTAAGGTAATCCCACTTATTGTTGATAAATTCTTTTAGTTCCATTGAGGAACTAATCATATCTTCTATTAAATTAATTACATCTTTTTCACTGTATACTAGTTTTGAGACTCTTATCACTTCTACACTATCTGTTCCGTTCTGGGTAACAACAGTTGACCCACCACACCTATAACAACCCTCTTCTTTAGTTATATGTAAGTAAAAGCTAACCTTGTTCATTTTCCATCTAACAGTTGTAACATGGGGAAGAGGCTCAGAAACAGTTAATTTATCATTTGAGTTAATATACTCTAACAATTCTCCCATAATTACTCATTTAACCTCCGTTCTAATGTACATAGAGTTACAGATAACTTATTTGCTGTAGTAATAGATTTATCTATTAAATTAACTACTTCTTTTTCTGAGTTCACCCATTTACGTATCGCAAGTATGTCAGTTGGGTTAGCATCATACCCTTGATAAGATATATTCCCAAAGCACTCATATACTCCATCACCTATAAACTCGATAGTTAAGTTCATATTAGCTAGAGTTCCTACTTTTCCAAAAACAGTAATTGAATCCATATAAGTGTCTGTGATGGTTAGAGATGTATTTTTAATTACATAATCTTCTATTTCTTCAAATAAGGTATTTTCTACCATGTTATTAATCTCCATATTTACTCCTCGTAAACTGTTTTTATTAGTTTATCAGAGATAGAAATAGATTTATCTATTAGGTTAATTACTTCCTCTTCTGTGTTTACTATTTTACCGGTTGGAATACAGTTGTGAACCCATCATCATATCCATTGTAGGAAATATCTATGATGCATTGATACCATCCCATTTCTATTACTTCAATACTTACTTGATTGAGAATGGATTCTCCTACTCTTCCTACAATTAATATTGAATTAAAGTGTGGGTCAAGGATATTTAAACCAGTATGATTATTATTTACGTGGTCTATTATTTTCTTAAAATGTGTGTCTGTTACCATAATTAGTTATTCACCTCTTTCTCTATGTAGTCGATTGTGTTAATTAACTTAGCTGCTGAATGAATACAAGTATCTATTAACTCAATTACCTCTTCACCTGTTTTTAGTCTTTTGGCTATGTGGATTATATCTGACCCATCATTACAATATCCCATGTATGACATATGACCTGTACACCAATACTCCCCTGTTTCTAGTACTTCAATTGTTAAACTAAGGTAAATCTTTTGATATATTGTACCAGAAAAACTCATACTACTAATATAGGTATGATGTATCGTTAATGATGTACTATTTATATATTCTACTATTTTACTAAATCTCTTATCTATCAACTCTTTTATCTTCTCAATCATTTATTACTCCTCACTAACTATCCTTTAATTCTGATTCAATCCTGTAAAATGATGTTTCTTCTATCATCTTACTTATATCTCTTATTGTAGCATATTAGCCAA